>Ga0123355_10001487_pt1 | contig 32657 bp, 22 predicted proteins | sample TergutEmb28metaG_3_FD_89872 | JGI IMG/M metagenome (GOLD analysis project Ga0123355, IMG submission 89872) | Embiratermes neotenicus P1 segment gut microbial communities from Petit-Saut dam, French Guiana - Emb289 P1 | ecosystem: Host-associated > Arthropoda: Insects > Digestive system > Gut ...
AGTCCATACATACATATATTAATTTAGTTACAAAATCTTTATTTATATTCGTGGACCGCGGTGGCACAGTGGTTAAGGTGCTGTGCTACAAATCGGAAGGTTGCTGGTTCGATCCCAGCTGGCATCAGTGGATTTTTCATTGACATAAAATCCTTCCGATCGCACTATGGCCCTGGGATTGACACCTCTAACAGAAATGAGTACCAGGAGCATTTTCTGGGGGTAAAGGCGGCCGGTGCATAAGGCTGACAACCTTACCACCATCCTGTACCGTTGTCATGAAATCTGGGAACCTTAACTTCCTGGAACACTCTGGGCCACTCCAGGCCTGTAACAGGACTGCCTTACCTTTTATTTATATTCACATAGACAATACATGTATTATCTGTTACATTTATATTTCTAATCTTTATTGTCTATACACAAAATAGTTTAAAAATTATTGTGCCTTATTCAGGTAGAACAATGGATTTCACGTTTGACCTTTCTCAAACACCTTTGATCGGACGTCGGTTTCTAGTCAAAGCAGATGAGAAAGGAACTAACGGTGGATCAGCAGCTTCCCCTAGGCGGTCCATGTCTTTGTCACCAGCAGACAATGCAAGTATTGCAGGCTGGAAACGACCCTGGATGTCACAGGTATTCAGCTTCTGTTGTGACTTGTCTCGCATTATTTTGTTAATGACATAACGGAATTGCTGATGTTTTAAATAAAAGTCTCATTTCTTTAAACTGGCCTGTAAATTCTGAAAGGTGAGAGTACAGAACCAGTCTTGTTCTTGTGTAAAACTATGGTATTTCTGTCACTATCCATAGAAATGGCATTTTTTTATTTATTTTGTTGTGAAAGTCTTTCTCTGCTTGTGTAATGTTATGTCTTGGGTTTCTTTGTATACTCTATTGATTTATTAGATTTATTTGTTTGCATGTATAGAGTTGAATATTACAGTACATAAAGTACATGTTTTACAGATGTCTTTGTGGCACTGTTTTATGAATCTCAAAGTGTGAATTTTTTCACATTTTTATCCACTTTTTACAAACCTTTCTCTGTTTTCAGCGTTAGAAGTGGAAATAATGATGAGATTTTGTGCATGTGTAATAGACCTTCGGATTCCATTAAAGAATTGCCTGACCAGTTCAGTAACTCCAAACTTTTTAAGGATGACCCTGCATTATGAAGATATGTGTACAGCTCTAAAAAAATCAAAGGTGTCTGTTCTGTGCAGGTGATTTTATTAGTTCATCTGTCACCAGTTTAATGACAGACTCTTAAAAGAATGTGTACTGTTACGCAAGGGGGCACGACTTGAAAGTCAGTTACTTTCGTTCAACTGGTCAGCAAGTGAACAAGTAGCTAAGTTGAAGTACTGCAGAAGAGTTTGTCTCAGCAGATCTGAAGCTTGAAATTTTTGCCAGCTGTCTTAAAATTGGATATTACAGTCTTCTGGAATGTGATGCCATGCAGTGTTGTAGATATGTATCATTGATTGTTAAATTGGATATGTACCAGTGTTGTGGGGAAGGTTGCTGCCATCTTCTGCACTAAGGCAGGCTGCATGTTCCTCTGAAACAGTGGTGGCCATCTACCAAACTGCATGGCATCACATCTCAGAAGATCAATTCCCCTATACCAACTACTGTGTGAACATCATATCTCCCTTAAAATTAAACATGTTTGGATGGAAAAGTGAGATGTGGCCTTTCGTGTAGTTACAGTTTTATTAGAGAAGAGATGTGTTATTCCAGTATGGTATAGATGTTGGTTGTTTCGTTTTTAATCTAAAACTTTGGCATGGCAATGTGTGGGCAGTTATTTGCAGTGTCTCAGCACTGCTGTATTTACGATGCAGTAATGGTTGCAAATAAGACATTCATTTAAAGGAATATCTACCCTACATAATTGGTTACTGTTTTATTATGTTTGTTGATAATAAAAGGATTTGAGCTGCAGGTTGGCAGATGAATGCCTTTGTTTCAAAGGACAAATGATAAAGGTGGATGTTGCAGGTTTGTCTGAAGTACTGGAATCCATCCACAAAACTACACAACATTATAAACCAGACCCTTATTTTGATAATTGAATATGATGGGACAGTTTGTAAAACTCTTAGTTCCAGGTGGTTGATCTATCAGCTGCTGGCACTCTTGCATGCTGTAGCATTGGACAGTCTGTTGGCCAACCTTTTTAGTTTCCATATCATCCACTAGATTTCAGCAGCAATCACACCAATGAATAACTTGACTGGTACTTGTTATGAATCTCTGTATGTGTCTGTTTTGACAGGTTATCAACTTTTAATGTTAACCACCCATACAGCCTGGCACTAAGAGGTCTAAGGTCCAAGATATTACAATGATATTATTCAGGCAATTCTAAAATTCAAAACTTTGTCTTCCTAAACAGGGTCGTGTGCGTGAGTGTTTGGTGAATCTCCTTACTACATGTGGTCAAAGAGTGGGTCTACCCAAGAGCCCGTCTGTAAGTACTGCACCTCATATGCTTTCCAACTTTTTCACATTTTTATTATGCACACTAATGTTCTGAATATTCTTAAAACGCATGAGAAGTAAGCCTTGCTGCTGGTTCTGAGTTTGTGTGTTATATTGACCTAGAGGCATTACTGGAATGACAGTATGTTGTGTCATGTGTCTGTTTCTTAACCTCACTGTTTATTCTTATTAACAGTGATATTTGTAGTCTTCAATGGGATCAAATAAGTGTGCAGCACATTCTATGCAAAAGCAATTATTCCCTGCAAAGAAGGAATAATTAGGTTGTGTGTTCAGTGTGACTAATGTGTAGCTGAACATGGCTTAAAAAGTAGAAACAGATTCCATTTTGTGAAACATAAATCCCAGTATGACTACATCAAAACTTGAAGTGTTGCAGCAGAATTTAATCTGTCAAGCTGTATGCTCATTTACAGCAAACATTTTGTTCCCTCTTGTTGTCACAACACTTCACATGAAGTTTTGAATTATGTCAAGATTCTATCACTGATACTGGGTTATTCAGTTTGGTTTTGGCTGTTGAATAAAATTGAATCTTGATTTATATTAATGGGATGGAAAAAAAATCATAACAAGCATAGTTTCAGGCATCGCCTTGACTCTCAAGGAAGGACAAAAAATGTCTTCACTCATACTGTAATTAACCATATTGGATTATATTTAATCCTTCAAAGCACTCTATGTTAATTATTCCACGTGCAAATATCACAAACCTGTCATTAAAATATCTCAGCATTAATTTTGTTACACTTCTACCACCTGTTCTTCTCTGACTGTAGTTGTAGCTGTATGATCCTCATTCGGCATCAGCAGAATTCCATAATTATGGTTGTGCGTGTCTCTTTAACACTGGCAAGTTTCATAATTGACTTTCCAACTGATTTAGTTTACACATGTTCAGGAGCTCAAAAATTTCTTGAGTATTTGGTTATTTATGGTATTTGCATGGCAATGTATGTATGTGCGACATTCAGAAAATGTAAAGAAAGCTAATTAATGACCAAACAAAATGCAGAGATACATACCTACAGAATCCATGAGTTCATTTCGTATAGTTTATTATATTTTCTTTGATGTACTGGTGCTGTTGGATCACCGTCTGTTTAGTATAACTTTTAAAAGATTGATATATTCAATTCAGACATTTTGTGAAAATCAGCAAATATACATAATGAAAAAAATGTTAAAATTGAATCAGCAATATGAACATAAGGAACTTGAAAAAAGCCTATCTAATCCACATGCACAGAGTTCTAAAGCACAATCTAAGGTGAATAATGGTTTGCTGTTTCTTACCATGTATATACATATTTCAGATACAAGTGTTGAGTAAGTCATGTGTTCAGTACCATTTTAAATCCAAAATATCTTTCATCCCATTTCAGGAAAATTTAGGGTCTGTTTGTGCATCACCTATGTGTTTAACTAGCAGGCTAAGAAAGACCTGCGTAATTTTCAGTAGATTCAGGTGTTTAGTGTGTGCCACTGTGTTGATGGGAAAGCAGTTTCTGACATTCTGAAGTAATCAAGTGCCTTCATCTTCAGGGCCAAGCAGTCCAAGACAAATTTGAATACATGGAACAGATATTCTTTAAAATAGAAACATAATGGCTAGAACTGGATCTGATCACACTTGCATGTCACAATAATTCATGTATCAGTTTAAATTTTACAATGTTAAGGTACAACATACACAGGGTTTGTTGTACTGAAATTTAAGAAAAAAGTGTTATTTTTATTGACTTTCCAAATATTGTTTGGTTCATAACTGGTAACTGTAATTTTGATACAATGGTAATGCCATAGGTCAGTCTGCAGGAGAATGAAGTGTTAGCAGTAATAATAGTTTCATGTGGTCAGTGATGGAAATGAATAAGGTCATAAGTGCTAATAGCATGGCTGGGATTTTTCAGGGGTTCTGGATTTCAAGACATGTTACTTCATGTAGCCAGCAGTATGGGATTGCTTTCAGCTGGGCTTTAATTTCTTTATATTTCCATCACTGTTACCTGAGTGCTGTAGTTTTTAATGTTTGGTCTCTCTCATTTGTTTTCCATATCTGATGGTGGTTGTGACCCTGTATCTAGGATGGTTTTATTAACACAATTAATAAGGTAAAATCTCACAAAGTCATGTACTTGTAAGTTGTAAAATATTTATTTTCTTTCTGTGCAAAAAGGAAGCTTTTGGTGGTGGAAATTGCATGACTCCGTGATTGTACAACACAAGTAAATATGTCGCATTCATATACAGTATTAACTATTCCATATATTTAACACAATATTATAATAATAATAATAATAATAATCACAGAAACTGACACTACATTGCAGGAAGATGATAATGGCATGATTATTACTGTTGTATATTAAACGCAATATAATTGCAGTGGAAAACTGTGAAATACTTAAACACGCGGTATAATTCATTGTTATTAGTTACAGTTTTCATCTTGTATTCTTGCAACATACATTACAACATAAAAATTTTCTCCCTATGTAAGAACATCTCGGTGGAACCTGCTGTGATGATAGTAATGTCATCCCTTTTCACTAGCATCACTCACCCTTTTTTTAATTAACCCCAGGGATCAGAGTCAAGTCTCGATAAGCTAAACTGTCTGCCTGGTATGTAACTAAGCTTTTTATTATGTTATGCTCTACCACTGTATCCTCTCCTCATCCATTTTAAGTTCAGTCCTGAGCCTCATGCTCTATTTATATTTAATGATTGAACTCACTGTAATCTTGGGTTTCACAATCAGTTTTATCCCTTAGGTTTTCTGATTAATATCCTATATGTATTTCTTGTTTCTTTCATCCTCCTTGACTTGATTATTCGAATGATATAATTCTCTTCTTGTTCTGAACAGTATTATATATTCTAAGAGATGGTTTATGACTGATGGAGTGTGGTGTTCACTCACAGATCTCACAATTACACTCATTGTGTGGAAAATGACATTTATTGTGACATGGCCTCAAGAATATAGCTGAATATGTCTAGTGCTGATGGACACAAGTTTCCACAGCCTTTGGAATTTGTTAGAGAACATGCCATGTGTGATCTTTCTACATGTAGTGCTGTTTGGTAACATTGCTATATAACATATAAATTCAAATACTTAGCATCAGTTTCAGTAATCATATGTATAGTTCACTGCTGAGTTTGCTATCCTTACACTGTACAGATACTGACATGGTACAGGAATAATACACCTCTGTGCGGTAGAGTTGGTTGCAGTAGCAATAACCCATCCATCTGGCTGTTTACAAGCATATTTTGTTCAGAGCTGTAACATCCAACATTATAGACCCCTGTGGCCATCACATATATGTAAGAAACGTTCATTAATGCACAGTTTACTGCTGTTCCTTTTGTCCCTTTCAAGAGATCATGATGACTTAGGTTTTTCATATGTATAGAAGGGCAGGTACTTCTACTATTGAATTCTAGAAGGACAAAGGGATTGCAAAAAATAAGGTAATAAACTCTGATGCCAAGAACATCATTCCGATTTTGATGAATATGAGGTACATGAATGGCAGATGGTACACATGGAACCTCCACATAGTCGCCATTGACATTTAAGCATTTATCGCACCATGGCACCATGCCAAGGATTATATCTTGGCATAAAAAAATTGGTGTAATATACCTGTGACTTAATGGTGACAATTTGTTTATGTTAGTGTCTGTTGCAAATCACTTGCGAACTGGGTGCTTCTGTAGGTGCCCAGAGAGATGGAAATCACTGGGCATGAGATTGAGATTGTATGGAGGGTGATACATGATCTCCCAGCTTGAGCACCCTAATCAGTTACAAGTTTGGTTGCAGTGTAGGGCCTGATAGTATTGTTCAAAGTGGTGATGCTACAGTGCAGCAACCCAGGTCTGCTGAAATGAATGGCCTACTATGGCCTGATAAGTGTACATCATTTACAGTGACACCACAGCTAAGGAAATACACAAGAATCTCACCCATATGGTCCCTAGAGACTAGTGCCATGTTCTTCCATACTGATACCATTGCTTCTTCCCCTGGAACAATGCAGTACAGAATACGCTCTCCTTGATCAGCATAATCTGTCAAATTCATCAGAATCCAGTACAGTGAGCCTTATGATCATCTGTGGGGTTCTTGCATACACTTTCTTGGTGTCTAGTTGGTTTTAAACAATGTGCACACTCCCCAGAAATAGTCAAGTTCTTGGACAATGTTAGTGAGCTTCATCTGCCCTTCTCTCTTACAAGGGCTTAGTGGATACACCTAGGCACATGGGGCATTACTATTCTGTAACATGTGTCCTGTATGGAAGTTACAAAAAAAATGGTAAGCGTATATAGAGTGTCTTTGTCATCATACAACCACGAAAGAGCACCATGAACATGTGTTGCTGTATAATGAGTTTAAAAATGACAGGCATGCCAGGAACATGGTCAAGTGTCAAAATACACAGTGTGATTCAATTTTGTGTATGTGCGCGTGTGCGCGCACTTGTGTGTGTATGTGTTTTTTTTAATAGTTTTTATTGACAACATGCTCCATTACACAGTAATACTACATGTTTTGGTTTTCTTATATTAAAGTACATTATTGTTTAGAGAAAAGCAATTGTAAACCTATTAATTGATTTATCTAACAATTGGCTATTGTTCATAGATATTACTACTTATTAAATAATGTAATTACAATGTTTGTGGTCGAAACTATTTTGTCTTCCCAGTTTGCGTGGGTTAGTGTCTTTAGTTCTAGTAATCTATCACTAAAACATGCTTATGTAAACTTCTCGAAATTAAGCACTGCATGTTGTGTATCCCGGTATGTACAATTGAGAGCCATTATATATTCTATTGCAGTTTATTGAAATCTATCGATTTGATAAAATCTTGAAAATGCGTGTGAGTATTTTGCTGTCAGGTTGCTGTTGTTGGTGGGCCAGGTTTCTCCGCTGGACTTTATTTGATGCTTCAAAGTATTCCTTTGGAATTCTAATATTTTGCAGTCATATATTAAGTGTTCTGATGACTGAACCCCCTCATCGCAGGGGCACATTGGATTATCTGTTAATTTGAACCTGTGGAGATATGATTTTGTTTTCCCATGGCCAGAGACAATAGTAGTGAACTCCGATGTTATTGATATTTTCAGTTATAGTCTCTGTTCTACTGTCGGGAAGAACGATCTGCATAGTGCTCCTTTGTCGGTGCTTTCCCATTGTCTCTGCCACTTTGTGAGCCATTCTTTCTTTAGTTTAGTGGCAATTGTTGTTATTGGTATGCTATTGTATACCATGTTTAGTTCACCGTCATCCTCGGCTGCTTCTTTAGCGAGTTTGTCTGCCTGCTCATTCCTCTCGATTCCATTATGTGCCTTCACCCATCTGAAGTGGATCGACCAATTCTGTGTCATGAGTTGTCGAACCTTGTGTCGTATTTCTTCTATTAAGGGGCTGTGTATAAAATTGTTTCTCAGTGAGGCTAAGGTCATTTTGCTGTCGGTGTATCTGGCTACTGTTCTGGCATTGTGGTCTGAAAGGGATGTTAGTTCTTCCAGTGACTTCAAAATTGCTATTTGTTTGGCTTCATTGTTTGAACAGCAGTTTTGTAGCTTATATTTGCACTGCTTTTTCAGCACTTGGTCCACATACGTCGTACATGGCCGCTCCTGCTCCAAATTTTCCTCTGATTTTGCTTCCGTATGTATAGATCTCTGTGGAGTACTGTGTTGAGTCATGTATTTCCATTATGTTCAGTTGCCATGCAGGATGAGGTCATTTCTTAATCGGTAATGGTATGTCACAATCATGTTCACTTCGTTCTGCGTTGTGCATTATTTGTACAACCTCGCCTTCTCCTCTATTACAATTCCTATGGGTGGAACTCCAGCCATCATACATGAAGCTTCGAAAGAAATAGTTCTGTACACCTTCACAATTTTAATATTTATCAGTCTCTGTACTCTTTGTAACATGCTTAAGTTTCTTTGTTTTACTACAGCCTCATCCCAAACAGGGGCTCCATACTTAGGAATCAGTGCCCCTTCGTAAATGGTTTTAAGTGATTTGTGGCCTAGACCCCAATGAAGTTTTGCAGATCTGCCTAGCATGTGAATCAGTTTAGTGGAGTTTTCAGCTGTATATTTAATGTGATTGTCAAATGTAAGCCGACTGTCAGAGTAGATTCCTAAATATTTCATTTCTTTCACCACTTCCAGTCTTCTATTATTAAGGTATATGTTAATATTTTTATTTTTCCTCTTCCTAGTTAACAGCATTGCCTTTGATTTGGTTTCATTGAACTGCATTTTGTTTTCTTTTGCGCATTTTTCTATTTTAGCAAGATCTGAGTTTGCATACACTTCTGCTTCCGACGGAGTATTACCTGTCATCATAATTGTGAGATCATCTGCAAAGGCTATTACTTTAGTGTGACTTGAAAACTCTAAGTTTGAAAGAGCGTTGTACATGATGTTCCAGAAACCTGGGACACAGCATGAACCTTGGGGTCAGCCTTTCATCACTGTTCTTCTCACTGTGTGTGTGTGTTTGTGTGAAGGGTTGCTACCCTGTCACTGAAGTAGTTCAGAGACAGGGTGTACAGATTTTTTGGGCAACAAAAGTCATGCAAATTACTTGGTATGCTTGGCCACCAAGCAGCATCAAATGCCCCCCTAACATCCAAACTTACCATTATCACACAATTCTTTTTTTGTAGGGTTTCCCATATAAATCCTTTAGTGGCCAGTGCTGCATCAATTGTGCTTTTCTGAGGGAAGAATCCATACTGATTTTCATTTAGAAGGCTGTTGGAGAAAACATAGTGATTGATCCTGTCGATTAGCAGTTTTTCAAGAACTTTTCCGCCCATGTTTAATAGACTAATAGGTCGATATTTGGTTACTTCCGTACTTCCTTCTTTCCCTGGCTTAACTATGGGAATTATTATTGAGCGTTTCCATTGTTCAGGGAAGTATCCTTTCCTTAGGCACTCGTATATCTCTGTGAAGAAAGTGGGGAAAGCACTTGAAAATCCTCAAGGGTATATCACGGTTCAAGTTGTCCTCTCCCGGTGTTTTGCTTGGATCATACTTTCCTAACACCGCCAGTATTGCCTCCTTTGTGAATTCTACGTCATCGAGTGTGTCAAGAGGTTCTACTGCCAGTTGTCTGATGGATTTATGATGTACACTGTCGCTACTCTCACTGTCTTCGGGTATGAAATATTCCATTATGTGTTTCATTGTGCTCACTATGTACATCGTATAAGTTCCATTTTGGGTTTTGAGAGTTGACAATGTAGTTTTACTTTGCAGTTTCCCAGATGCCAATTTGTACACCGCGTTCCACGGGTTGGAGTCAGTGATATGGGAGCAAAATTCTTTCCAAGATTTTAGTTTTTCTTCTTGGAGTTTTGCCTGATAGTGTCTTTTTCCTTCCTGGTACTGCAGCTTTCTCTCTTGTCGCAGGTTATCATCATTCCTCGCCCTTTGGTACCTTCTTCTTAGTGAGAGCACTCGTTTTCGAAGTATTGTGAGTTCACTTGTCCACCAAGATACTCTTCTTCCTTTGGTAACGCGATCCCCGGCTCTTGATACCTTGAAATCTGTGTCACAAGTTGCTGTTACAATGGAAGTAAACTTCGACATAAGTTCATCTGTATCGGTGGATTGCTTAACTTTCTCACCCAGTTCTTCATCGCATTTTAGTAGGTCACTATAGTTATTCATACAGTTGAATCTTGAAAGCAAGTTCGATATCAGTTTGTTCTCTAATTTTCCCCAGTCTTCAGTTTTTATTTGATATCGTGTCCCTGCATGATTAAATACATTGCAGCCCGATGTCCCAGCTTCAGTGTCGAATAGTATCAGCTTGTGGTCAGAGCAACTTTCTTCCTGTCCGCATGTCCCCCGTCTAGTGTTCTGTGTCAGTATGTTATTGCATAGTGTCAGATCACTCCAGCTACATCCTCTGATGGTTTCGAAAGTAGGAATGCCTGTCGCCTTGTTCCTTAAAAGTAAATTGTTGGTTATTATAAATTCTTCCAGGGTTTTCCCCCTTTGATTCGTGTACTTGTCGTGCCACAATTTGATTCTTGAGTTGCTATCAATTGAAAGTATTAAGCCCTTTCCTCTTGTAAGTTCTTTAATTTCCTCAACTTTTCCAGTGTCTCTTTCAGTATTTCGATCGATAGCAAAGTATAAGCTATCTCCGTAAAAGTTAAGGACCTTGTATCTAATTTCTGTTAAAGTAGCGTCCTCATCCAAAACCTGCTTGATAGCAACTGCATCTACATTGTTGTTGTTTACGATTACGGCAGATCTTTTTCTGGCATTGCCATAGGCAAATATTTTGAAGGATTTTGGAAATCCTACCACATTGTTTCGAATGGTCTACGGTTCTTGCAAAAAGGCGACATCTATGTTATTTTAAATTATAACTTGTGTCAGATTGTATGTTGCAGTCTGTGAATGCTCTTGGTTTAATTGCAAGCACTTAATTTGCGTTCGTCTCTTTAGAGAATCATTTCGTTGCACTAAACTGATGTCTCTGTTGGTGAAAGTTGCCATGTTTAATTGCCTGTGTTCTGTCTATACTTTGTTATCATGGCGTGCAAGCTTGGACAGTTCTTGCTCAGTGAAGAATGATTCTCACATATTTTCTCCTTCTTGCTGTACCAGTTATAAGTCATACAGTTTATACATTTGTGCTGATTTGTGGGTGCTTTGCAGTCCTTCATTGTATGTCCTCATGCACACAAAGTGCACGTTTCCTCGCCCCTGCAATCTTGATGTGTGTGTGTGTGTGTGTGTGTGCACGTGCGCACGCACGTGTGTGTGTTTTGCACGGGTGGATTCATTACCAATTACCGGAGGTGTATAGTTGAAGTAGGTATCAGTATGATGCAGTGCTTCAGTAACAACAATACAGATAGTGACAACAAGCAGCAGCTTGGACATCCAGCACATGTCTTGCATATGACAGTTCATGTCAGATGGGCACTGATATGAGAGAGAACATGTACATGGAAAGTGACTGACATTGGCCAAGACCTAGACAGTTCACTCGATAGTGTGCACAGCATAGTCCATGACCATCTGGATTACAGAACGGTATGCGCACACTGGATGCCACAGAACCTAACAGACAGTCACACACCAGCTCTCTCTAATGTTCTAATGTTTTTGTTTTGGCAATGAAGGAAAGCATTTTCGGCAGTGCATTGTTGCAGGGGATGAGACATGGGTTAATTACATGACACCCAAAACCAAAAATGTATGAAGGACTTGGAAACACCCATGTTCCCCCCAGCAACAAAAGCCACAGCAATGCCATCAGTTGGTGAAATTATGGTAACTGTCTTTTGGAACCATACGAATGTATTTATTATGGATTTCCTTGACATCTGCTACCCATTTGCCATGTGTACTTCAAAGTCAGAACAAAGTTCCCGGCATCAGGATATTTGTTGCCCTACTTTCTGAAATTGCTTTTCGGTTTGTGATAGAACTAACAATTTCTTAATAGTCTGTTTAGTCCTACTTCAAAATGCATGTTGTTTGAAAAGATTGGTTTTATCTCACAATTTAAGTGAGATTTCTAATGTATTGTTACAGTATTGAAAGCTCTCAAAATTGTACACAGCTACTGCGGAATAAACACATCACAACTCGATAACAGTTCCATACATGTGTGCAATCTTGAAGTCATGTTGTGTTATGTGTGTCTGATTCCTAATACCCAGTTTTGATGGTAAAATTTTCTTAGTCTGTGGGCACCAAGAGAAGAAAATTGAACATTAGAAACCATCATGTAATGTTTAATAGAACCAGCCTTCTTGCAGACTTGTTATGCATCTTCTGTGAAAGGATATTAGTGGATTTTCCTTGATTGTGAGATTTCCCCACATCCTGGAAAAAATTTGAAGGAAAAGTAGTTTTAGCACTTCACCAAAATATCTCATTGTCTCACACTGCACTGATAAGTTGTGTGTTTTTGTATTGATAATACAGTGATGTCAGTATACCTCAGTATACCTCATACTTATGAATTTGAATTTTACATGATTTTCAGTTTTTTTAGAATATCAGAATGTGCATAACACAAGTTTACCTGGCTTTGGTTTCCCATGATTACATCCTGTGATTTTTTTGTCATTGACAGGCACACTTGCCTCATGCAGTTTCAGAAAGGGAAATTCTCAATTTAAATACCATTGATTGGGTGTAAAAATTGTTATTAGCACTAGTACTGTATGACCTAAATAAATTCTCTGTATTCACCGTAGTGAATTACTGTGCCTGAGAAAGTGACTGTGACATCTGTGATGACCCTTGAAACTTGAATATTAAGAATGTTATCAGTGTGGGAATACTATATAGAAAGCTAATGTGCTTATTCCAGCACTGTTCCTTTTGGGAGATTGAAAGCAAAGACAAATATGAGATCATGTATGAAGGATGTTACTTTATTGTGGAATGTATCTCAAAGGCATACCCAGGAATTATAATCTGAGTCTTAAAAAATGTAGAACTAGTTAATTTGCGTACAATTATTGTGGTAAATGTAGTGAAAATGTAACAGTTCCATTAGTTGAATTTACCTTAAACTGTTGAATTGCATGTGCCTTCTACCATATATCCATTTATGAATATCTGACAGAAAATAAAGACACAAGTACCTCATCTTATACTCAGGTAAATACGGTTTATGAAGGTGTGGCATGTCGTGTTTGGCTTGTATGTATACCACCTTCTATTCATAACATTTCAGCAATTTGAGTTGTACTGATGAGATTAGTATTGTTCCATTTCAAACCTGACGTAACTCAATGGATAAGCTATAAACAGTTCGGCTGCAGGCAACATAAGGAGTTGTTCTGACTGGCAACACTTCAATATCACACTTTCACTAAGTGCCAGCCTAGAATCTACTTTATTGTAAATGTTTATTGTGCATAAATCTCAATGTGACATGCACTTTTGGATAACTGCGGGTCTGCAGAAAATTGAATCTCCTAGAGTTTCCAAAATTATGCACTATAAACCAACAAAATGCACCTTTTCTAAATTAATATTTTAATTTTTAATTTTTGAAATCTACATGTTTTGAACCTGAGGGTCCATCTTCAAAAAGATGGTTTTTTTTTATATAGGTAGGTGTAGTATGTTTTACGCATCAGTATAAGCAGTATTTTAGGTAGAAGAGTGTGTTCGAGAGTTCAAACACACTCTTCTACCTACAAGACTGTTCAAAGCCACTCTTCTGCCTACCAGATTGCTTATACTGATGCATGTAAAACATACTATACCATACCTGCGACATCCTTCTTTCAGAAGATGGAACATTGGGTTCAAAACATGTAGGAGACATCAATAATTAAAAATTAAAATATTAATTTAGAAAAGGTGCATTTTATTAGTTTATATTGTATATTTATATTACAAAGCACGATGCAAAAACCATTAAAAAAGTATGTAAAATGTAAGCGTTAGCTTTTGTCTTGCATATTAGGGAAATACTGATACCAGTTATGGGCAGACTGTCCTTCTTGAATAGGAAATTTCACTTGTGTGTCACAGTTAATAGTGTTATAAATTTGAGTGCAGAAAATATTTATCCTTGGAAATTTAACAATTCATCTCTTCTGAAATTTTCTTTTCTGTCACTACTTCATGAGACATAATTTGCAGCAGGAAACATAGGGGTAAGGAAAGGGTGCGACTCGTGAAATTTTTGGCAGTCTGAATTGCAGCTGAGTTTGTTCATTTAACAGTCATGTCATAGTAATTCTCAGACCTAGAAGCTGTATTTTGCTATTTCATATGTAAATTAGTCATTAAGATTTTTAATGGGTGTTTGCAGTGAAGGAAATGCATAATTTGCAATAAACAGATGAATATATTTTAAAATCCCACCAATTGTAAATTAATACATATGCTTTCATAGTTTCATTTTTGTAGGAGTTCTGATATATTTTCAGCCTTTATATTAAATATTATAAAAAGTGGATGACTGCTAATGCTGTTGTACTACCAGAAGTGTGACTGAGGTTGCTTTATGTGAAGTGCAGTACATGGTGCAGTTGCTGTCCTCTCCCTTCTTCATTTTAGTAGCTTAGTCTTATCAGTTGTGCTATAACTTTAGTTTCTTGTAGGAAACTCTAAATAGTATATGAATATTATTTGCATAGTTATTTCTCCTGCACTGTTTTTGGATGTGGTGTTAAGAATGGAGTGTAATTTTGCATGGTGGCTTGGGCTGTTGAATGTTTTGTTGCATGTGTTTGTCCCACATACATACTGGAAACTGGAAATTTTCAGAGTTTATACAGAAACTCTGATTTATGTGTGAATGGAATGCTATTTAAAAAGAGGGAAGATGTGGTTGAACGAGTTCCATTAAACTTAAGTATGAAGAGGGATGTGGATATTTTATCTGAGCTAGTACTGTAATTTTAATTTCTTAGTATTAACTTCCATGTTCAGGTAAATATACTTCGTTTTAACAGTTTGTTTGCTTTAAAAGTCACTGTTTAAGTAGTTAAACTCCTAATTCAGACATTTATTTTATTGTAATATTCTTTTAAATTGGTTGTAATTGAAACCCAATCTTGTGACAAATGAAGAAATGGAATTTATTGAAAGGAGCTAAACATCAGTCTAGCAGGTTGTTGTTTTAATTGTGTAAAATAAAATAAAAATAAATGAATATATATATATATATATATATATATATATGGTCTAAATGTGGTAAAAGTTGTGATATCCAACAGCAGATGATCTAGAAATTTCTGTTAGCCAGAAACTGACTAGGATCTCGTGCCTTTGCAGTTTAATTTGTTGAAGTGGGTGCTAGATTTCAAATGTTCACAGACATTACTTGAGATTTGCATAATTATAAAATTGCACAAAAGTAAAATTAATATATTTTTGATGCCATAGACCACCAAGACAATAAGTAATGTGAGGAATGGCAGTGAAAGAACTGAGGTTTGATGCTATACATAAACTATTTTATATTTTAACTCAGTTGTTGCATTCCTGTAACCATATTGCTGTCTAAAACTTCATGCAGTGAAACAATGATAGTATATTTGATCGCTTAGAGTAGTGCACCTTTACAAACCTTTAAGTGAGGTGTTGTGTTATAGGTGATCTTCAGCCAAAGCTCAGATTTGATGGAACGCCAGTCCAGTATGGCATCATCAACAGAAGAAGTGTCAGGCCCGATGAACGACCTGTCCGGTGGTTCTCGACGTGATGAAGGTACAACCGAGCAGTTTGGTGTCTTCAAAGACTTCGACTTCCTTGAATATGAGAGTGAAAGTGTTGAGGTATGTATTTCATACTACAGGGAGGAAGTTCTTTCATATTACCACACCAGTAATAATGTTACAGATGTAGAGTGGAGAAAGAAATCTATTTTGTTGCAAAGTAATGGGTATTTTCTCTTCGTAGAATTGGAAAATATTGTTCATGGACAGGTTTGTAAGTTTGTTACCAAACTATGCATTGTTAATTCATGAAATCATATAGAGTGAGCAGAGATACAGCTCCATTCATTCTTAACCTTACCACTAGATGGTGGTAAGTAGTCACCATACCCTGGCCGCTCTGCATCCAGGAAAGAACCCTGCTACCCATTGAATAGTCGGTCTGGGCATTTTGGAGAAGAGAAAAATGTCTTGCCTGTGCCAAGATTTGAACTACAGCTTGTGGCATAGTCACTCTGTTGACTATGGTCTCGTGACTGCTGCTAATAAAGTAGGCTAAAATTAAAAACTAACACACACACACACACACACACACACACACACACATACACACACATATATATATATATATTAAATTTTATACATCATGCATTTCCTCTTTTCGTTCCCTTGTATGCTAAACTTTCGTACCCCTGTTCTATGTATTGTGTTTCACAAATTCTTATAAGAATTGCATTTAATGTTATTAGTCACCTTGTTATGTTAGTTTCACTGTATTTCTGGTGTGTGTTGTAGGGTGAGAGTACAGACAACTTCAACTGGGGCGTGAGACGAAGACCACTGAGTGATGGAGAAACAGAAAGAGAACCAAGTCTTCGCCAGTTGGAAGAGAGTCTGAGTGAGAAAACACCTGTTTTGGGAAAGAGGAAGGTATGTGGCAGAGATCAACTCAGTTCCACTTCATGAGACTTTACTGTTAAAACCTATCATTGCACTATGTATTACCTATACTCAACAAATTTCTTTAAACTGAACTGTGCCAATTTGGTGGATTTTACATGGAAAGCCTACAATTAAAAACAAAAAACTTTTTTTTTTTTTTTTTTTTTTTTTCAGCCACGAGGTGTAGCTGAAGAATCCTCAGATGATGAAATAGGTTCTGAATCTCCACTGGATGAAGTAGCTGTAGCCCCAGAGTTTGGTGGAAGTTCTGTGGCAGGAAGTGGAGTTTACCCACCGTCTTCACTTAGTTTGCGTGAACATCGAACACGCCATGACTCGGGCACACGCTCAGATACATCGTATGTACCATGTCAGTTTGTGTGACAGTCAAGTTAATCATCGTACATTACTGTAATCATAAGAAATTTGCTTTGTCTTACAAACTTTGTTGAACTTGAATCTTAGGGTATGGCATCCCACTGTGATGTGTATGTACAGAGATGAGAAAAAGGACCATCAGGCACAACCATGTTTGAAAAATGTTTTTATTATAGAGGGTCCTGCTTGTTAGAGTTTATTCACAAGCTGTCATCAGGCACAGGCTAAAAAATATATGTACGGCAAAATTCCTATAATCTGATGTCCAGTAATTTCGATATCCTGATAATCCAGCACTTTAGAAGAGTAGTCCCAAGACTGGAAGTTTGGATTTTCACCAGAAAAAGGCTTCATCAAGGAAACAGGCAGATCTCAGGGACATGTGCAGAAAGGCCCCCAAGTGTTTCTGTACATCAACTGTTGTGGTATCTCCTGACCTACTTTCTCCTACTCCATCAACTTCTTCAACTATGAAGACTCAAAAAACACAGAGGAGGACCCTGATGAAGGAGATATCCAAATGGAATATTTCTGTGATTAATTGTACAGCCCAAGTATAGGAGCAGGAACAAAAAATTATCTGTAAAAACTTAGGTCAGTGTAGATATTGTCTGATAATCCGTAATACTCGATATTTCTTTACCTGTGAGCTCTCATGCAAGTCAGAGTAACAGAATTTTGCCAAATATGAAAAAAAAAACACTTGTTATGTTTTATATAAGTGCTTTTTATCAAACATATTTTTTAGCCTGTGGCTGATGATATCTTCTCTATAAGCCAAGACATGTAATAACCTCAACATTAACAATATAGTCCAAATATAGTTGTGATTGATGATCATTTTTCTTTACATCGCTCTTGTATTATGTTCATTGCATGAGTTACAGTTTTACAGCATGGGTTAGCTTGTTCGTATGCTGCATATGAAGTTTGATAAATCACTAAATATTTAATGTGAATAAAAATCCAACAGATGCAACAGTATGCAGATATTTATTCACTGCAAAACTACTGTACATGTTTCGGGTGTCACAGCACCCATCATCAGGAGTATTAAAAACTGTACCTGCAGCCTCCGGTACAGGTCATAATACTGGTGCAGCTACTTCCCTCCAACGTGGCCTGATCGGGCCTGATCGGCCACGTTGGAGGGAAGTAGCTGCACCAGTATTATGACCTGTACCAGAGGCTGCGGGTACAGTTTTTAATACTCCTGATGATGGGTGCTGTGACACCCAAAACATGTAGAGTAGTTTTGCAGTGAATAAATGTCTGCATACTGTTGCATCTGTTGGTTTTTTATTCACATTGAATTACGATGCACGGAACCACGAGCTTAAAATTCAGTAAATATTTATTAATTAACCCCATTTTGTACTTAATATATAGTACAGAAATTCTTATACAATGCTTATTGAACTAAAATTTGTGTGGTAATATTTTGGTTTTTATTCAATGTTTATGGGGTTAGACCATTAAGAATATAACAGTAATTTATGCCAACATTTATCTGTTTAGTGGTTCAAGTACTGGTGACCTGGGAGATGTAACTCCATGTAATGCATCCCCAAACCTCTCAGCTCTCATGGCTTTCCGCCCAATAATGCGAGATGATACTGAAGAGGTGTGGAGACTTCAGATCCAGTCACTTCTCAACCAAATTCCATCTTCACCTATGGAATTGTTTCAGTTGTTGCATCGGCTTATTAAGGTGCCTAATAGTTTTCTTTTATTTACTTAACATTGTTACATAAATGCTGTTTCCTGCAGGCTTCATAATACAGGGTTATTCGAAATGATTGTCGGCGTTTTAACAGCTTGCCACCTCGTTCTCCAGATGCAACCCCATGTGATTTCTTTCTATGGGGTTATGTCAAGGATCAGGTTTATGTTCCACCTCTTCCTGCAAGTATCCTGGAACTGAAGGTACGAATCAGAACTGCCATTGAAACCATCACCGCTGACATGCTACAGACAGTTTGGAACAAACTTGATTATCGTGTTGATGTTTGTAGAATCACAAAGGGTGCACATATAGAGCACCTGTAAGGTATGTAACAAAAACTTGGAGTGTTGTTCTAATAAATAAAAAAATACATATACTCCTATCTGAAGTGTATTGTGTATGACAAGTTGTTAAAAGCCTGACAGTCATTTCGAATAACCCTGTATTATGTGACAGCCATAACCTAAACAAAATAATACTTCTTTAAAATGCTATCTTTCTACCCCAGTTAAACAATAATTACAATGGAATGAACTAAAGAATTTTTGTTAGACTTAATCCAAAGGAAGGCTTACGTTGCATTAATGGAATTATGATTCAAGGCAGCTTAGAATGTTGATTACGTATGCCAGGAATTCATTACTAACATTTAAAAATTGGTGGACTATTTTTCCACAGAAATAATATAGTTATTTGCAGTGTGATGTTTTTGTGCTCATGAAACTTTATAGAAATTGGTGCTGGAAGACCCATGCTGAAGTGAAAAGAAGCATAAAAGATTACATTTGAAACCATTTTGATTCAAGATTTTCTTATTGTGGGTAATGACACCCTAGGTAAGGACAAGGAGTTGAGGTCATTGATTGTCAGCATAGAAAGTTTTCCTAGTCAATGAATCTGTGTAGGGTTTTCTTCCTCTAGAGGTTTCCTTTATAACATCAAGGCCTACGTGGTGATGAAAATTGAAATTGAAGCAATTTGTGTTATGGTACTATGCAGTTTGGTAGATTCTTACCTGTTGGAATCGCAGCATTTCATGGCGCAGGATTGCAGAATTCTTATCACCACAAACACCCCATACCTTATCTATCTCTTATCAGTATTTTGTGCTCTTTTGTACTAAAAATACAATGTCCAATGAGCAATGACTGTCCTGCACCTGAAATGGGTTATTCTGTACAGAATACTGCTTTCTGGGTTGTGGTACAACACAGTCTGGTAGAAATTTACTGTTCAGAGAAACCTGCTGTTTTCTTATTTTACTCTGAAGATAGGGGCAGCAGGTTCCCTAAGAATGTTGCTGTATTTCTGAATGTGTCCACATGACATGACTTCTCAGAAGACAGTATTCTGCATAGTCACCTCAATAAGTACCTCAGATCTCATTGGTTATTCAGTAATTTTTCACAGTTGTACAAACAGTTGAGCTCGCATGTCTTATAAATGTACAAGAAGTGAATTATAGAATACTGGAAATACCCTTAATAACTGGCAACTTGGAATTTGCTTTCAGGATGTGAGCAGCAAAACTGTATCCCTCACTCAAGAAGCTTGTCAGTATCTTAATGGCAGTTCAGCTGTGACATCTTCGCAGGGGACAGCGTTGTTAGGATCAAGACTGCTTGTTGTTACAGAGTTGCTTTCAAGTCAGACAGAGCCACCTCACGTGTGGATCAGTCCCAGTGCAATCAGTAGTCCTCGCCTCACTGAAGCCCTTAGGTTTGGAATGTTGGAGATACAGGAGCACTGGGAGACTTTCCTAGACAGGAAGGACCACGTAACTGAGGTATTTTGTAGTAGAGTCAGATTGTAGTCTCATGGAACTGCATAAAGAACTGATGTGAATATGCCCTTCTTGGGTGTGTCTACATGAGTTACTGGAGGGATTTTGGATTAGTTGGTTGCAAGTGGTTACAGTGTAGTGCATTCTGTTACCCACTGTTAACCAGACAAAAACACTGCCCTCATAGGAGAGCCATAATATGCTATGGCACTGTAAGACAGGGAACACTAGAATTATTCATATTCACAGACATGCAATAGCATACACTATATAGGAGTGCACATCAGAATAAACAGTAAATGGGATGAAAATTATGTATAGAGTTAAGAACACCAACCCATATTTTAAGAAAGAAAGGAAGTTCTGTTCCTGCATATTCACCCTATCTGGCCACTCTGTAGCCCCCACTCTTCTTGTACATCAAGATATAAAAAAGTTGCCTGTGCATACAGGTGCCATAAGATGTGATCATACTATACCAAGTTATATCTGCATGTATCTGTATTATTGTGCCTTTGTGTGTTGTGAAAATGCAGACTTCCAAGCAGTCTCCTCCATTCAGATCTTCGGACTAAAATTTTATATACCTTTCATGTGCCCTTGTGCCCCACACAGCTCATGTAAGTAGTTTTGTATTTTTATTGATTTCCCAATCAAAAACATATCAAAGGAGATGGTACAGCAATCATGCTTAGGAGTTATATTTGGGAGTTGCCTGGTTAGATCTCAGCCAAGTTACTAACTCCTCACTATGCATTTACTTTTTTCTCCCCATCCTGTTACTTCCACCTTTGTTAGGTTTAGGTATGTATTATAAACTTGATTGAAAGTATCATGATTATATCATGACTGGTGACAGGATGCAGAACTCTTATTTTAAATGGTATTAAAAAAAAAAGCCTAAAATGTTGCTTCAGCTAGACATGACCACTGCCTTACCAGATTTCAAAGTGTAAAACATTTTTGATAAAATACACAGTGCAGTCCAAAAGTTTAAGCCTGATTTTTTTAAAAATTGAAGACACATACTTTTTTGTTTATTCAAAATAAGCTCCAGTGGTTTATATACAGGCTTTTGGGCAGTCGTACAGTTTCAGAAAATCTGTCTAAAATACCTCTTTTTGGACCCTCTTTAATTCATCAGTTATGACTTCTTGGATATCAGCAACATCCACAAAATGAAGTCCGTTTAACTTCATTTCCAACCAGGGGAACAGAAAATAGTCTGGCGGAGGTAAATTTGGAGAATACAGAGGGTGATAAAGGGTTGTAACTTTTTTGGGGTCAGAAATTGGCAAACACTTGCAGCTTTGTGGGCAGGTGCTATCATGCAACAAGAAAAAATCTCGAGAGCAGAACGCAGCTGGATGAACCTGTTGAATGCACTTAAGGAGGCGAACCATTACTCCTTCATAAATTTCTGCATTTGCTGTTTTTCCCTCATGTACAGATTCTTTGTGCACTATGCCTTGAGAGTCAAAAATAGTTATCAACATGGTCTTGATGCGGGACCTTTGGAATTTCAGTTTCTTTGGCCAAGGGGATGTTAAAGAATTTTTGTCTGCATTGGCCATTGTGATAATGTCTTGGCAAGATGTGACTCAATCTTCCCTTTGCTCAGGTGTCAAGGAGTGCGGAACAGAACGTGCACACAACTATCTCTTGATAAGATTCAACTGTCATTTTTGACCAAATCAGCAACAGCAGCAATGTTTACCTCAATTCGAGTCAATTTTGGACGGCCACCTCCCTTATCCTCTACCAGCTCCCTTCCTTCTCAAAATCGAGAATACCACCTAAAAACGTTTCATCAGTTCAGAGCCTCATTCCCATAAGCCTTTTGCACAAATACTACTGTTTCTGTTGCAGATAGACTGCCTTTGAAACAAAATTTTATGGCAACTCTGTTCATTTCTGCCATCCATGACGTATAAAGAAAAATGACTTTACAAGACAAGTTGAAACTCGTACACTGTCAAAGATAAACAAACTAAACTTGGTGTGTGAACAGATGTTGGTTGATAGTACTTAGTTAGTGGGTTGGCTGGTAGATCACTCTAGTTCTGTTGTTTAAAAAAAAATCAGTCCTAAATCTTATGGATCGCACTGTGTATGTAGAATTCAGTGGCATGAATGCTTTATATGAAGTATATGTTCTTAATTGATGAGATACTTGTGAAAAAGTTGTTGAACTGTTCGTTTCTATGGCTTTCATGGTTTATCATACCATAATAAAAGCAGTGGAGACACAGGTATGAGGTGGTATCCAAAATTTTCCAGACTGACGCTGTAAAAATTGTAAAACTCACCATAAGGCCTATCGGCTGCCGTCATCCTTGAAGTAGTTCCCTCCCTCATGTAGACGCCAGTCCCACCGTCTCCTCCATTTTTGGAATGCATCCTAGAAGTCCTTTTCTATCAGAGTGTTAAGCACTCTCTGTGATTTGGTATGTATCTCTTCATTGGTATCAAACCGGCGTCATTTCAGCTTCAATTTCATATTCAGAAATAAGAAGAAGTAACAGGGTGCCAAATCAGGGGAGTATGGTGGGTGGAGGATGAGAGCCATTTTAATTTTCACCAGAAACTACTGGATGAGGACGGAAGTGTGAGACAGGGCAATGTCATGGTGAAGCAGCCAGGTCTATTCTCGCCAAAGTTTGGAGCGACATCTTCGCACATTTTCATGCATTCGCCACAAAATGTTGCAGTAGAACCCGGAATTCACAGTTTGGCCTGTTGGGACAAATTCTTTGTGCACAGTCCCCTTGATGTCAAAGATAGTGATGATCATGCTCTTGACATTGCTTTTCACCTGTCTGGCCTTTTTGGCCTTGGTGACATGGGGCTTTTCCACTGGGAGGATTGTTGCTTTGTCTCAGGGTTGTAACCGTAAACCCAGCTCTCATCACCAGTGATGACCCTGGACAAGAAGGTTTCATCATTGGAGGCGAGCTGACGAAGTTCAGTGCAGACATTGACATGCTGCTTCTTCTGGTCAGCTGTCAGGATCCTGGGCACAAATTTGGCTGTGACACGGTGCTTGCCCAATTCTTCCGTCAGAACCTGTTGGCATGTCGCATAACCAATTCCCACCTCCTCAGCAATGTCGTGAATGGTCCGACGTCGATCCTGACAGACGAGCTCTTGAATTCATGCAACAGTTTCAGGAGTTTTGCAGCTTCTGGGTCTCCCTTTGTGTTCGTCATCGTCAGCTGATGTGCAACCGGGCATGCCATTGAAACACCCCCAAAGGCTTGTTGAATCATTATGAGGGTCTCTGTAGCACTTTTCCCAAGATTGGCACAAAATTTGATGCACACTCGCTGTTCCTTTCTCTGACCCATCATGAAAATCACCACAGGTCACGTACACAACTCCAAACAAACGCATGTGAAAGCTGCCCACGTCCACCCAGCTACGTGCAACTTGGCACACTGACTCACTAGACATGGTAGTCCTACCATCTACCAGTGCTTCACGCTACCTCAACTGCTGTATAGATGGCGGCACCAGTCCAGAAAATTTTGGATACCACCTTGTACAAAAAAATAACATTTCTTTACTGTTGTGATTTACAAGGATGTGTAATGTGTCCTTGTGAAGAGTTAATGGAACCCATGTTAATAAGAAAAGAAGTAAGGTGCTTGGATTTTGTGTTTTCATTAGATTTTCTGTTTGTAATAAGCATTATAGTTGAATAGTTAGTACTAATAATTTGCCTTTTGGAGGCCCCATTTTTAATCAGGGCCTAGAGGCTGGCTGTCCTGACTAAGGTTTTTCCTTCCAGGCAAAATATGGCAGATATCTCAAATTAGGTCATAGTACTTTCGTTGTACTTCCATTTAACAACAGTATTCACCGATCATCCTACCATTTGACACTATATAGTCCAAGTTAGTAATGACATTGTTAACAGTAAATATGTGAAAGTATCTATATGTGAGGCAAATGCCATTTTTTTAAGTTGAAGCCTTGCCAGTTTTTTATTTTGTTACAAAACTAGCATTTTTTATTTTATTTGCGTAAAGATAAGACTCGTTTGAATTTTTATGCCACGTTTCAGACAAAATTAGAGTTTGTGTTTTACAAATTGTTTGTTCCTACATCCATAATTCCAAGCATCAATTCAGTGGCTACACACACAGTATTCAGTCACCTTTGTCTTTTTTGCAGTGCGTTGATGCTGTGAAGACAACTGTGAAGCTAAACCTGCTTGGAGAGAATCAGTCTGAATTGGGCAATGAGGAACTAATTCTTGATCTAGGACGAGCTCTCTACAAGCTGCATTTCCAGTTATTACTACTCATTGAAGCTTCCAATAAGATGGTGGCTGCGCTTACAACAGTGGCTCACAGCAATCATGTACTGATATATTCCGATTCTTACTTGTTTCACCCCAGACACATGTATTTATGTTACTCAAATCCCAGGCTCATTCCGCCTTATAAATATATTGAAGACTATGTCCTCCTGCTTGATTTGTGCATTTTTCATCAGAGCACTGCAATGTTGTAAAGAAATTAATCACATTTTTGAAAGATTGCACCATTCAAAATAAAAATGTTGGTGTACGTACTATAAAGCTTCTGGCGGAGTCTGTGGTATCCACTGATGTTTTTTACAGTGTGTCATATAATTTGTTATACTGACATCAATCTCATAAATTTTTAAACTCATTCTCCAAATGGTAACACACCACACTGCCAAAAATTTGAAAGAAAAAGTGGTTGTGATAAAAATAAAAGTTAAAATATTTTTTTTCTTTCTGAAGGAAGACTTGAATATTTGTTTGGTACAAGTATATTGAGTCCATTAATCTTTTAAAAAAACAATAGGTTTTGTAGAATTATGCTTCTCTTTTCGACTGATGTGAATTTATTTTCATTATGAAAAACTAAAACTCGGAAACTTAAAAGTCTTTGATTGCATAAAGTTTAGCATATTCATATACTCTAAAATATTTTGGCTTATTTTTATTACAGTGTTTACGATCAGCATGTGTAGGAAAATGTACAACAGGTTAAAATCCCACATTGAAAACACATTTTATTGTGGTCACATAAAATACTAGAACAATATCCTTGTGAGATTTGAAATTTTTGAGCTAATAACTGAAGATGAACATGTAGCGTGGTAGAGCATTACAGATGTTTCAGAGGAAACCTCTTACCTCGTCAGGGTAAAAGACTGGAAGCAGTAGTTTTCTCCAAAATGTAGGTAATTAGCTATCTTGCTGCGCCATATCATGTCCCAAAATACCATAATGAAAGTTATCAGAAGTGTGTTATGTGTATTATAGTTTCAGGATATTTCTGCTGAGGTGGCAGTTGTGAAGGCTAATTTGACCAGGGTAGTAGAGGAAGGAGGGGACTCTGACCATGGCACACCAACACCCACACCCTCACCTGCTCCTACGCCTGTCCCTGCTGGCTGCGAGGAGGTGGAGACAGCATTGATGGAACTGGTGAAGGCTGAGAAATGGGCATCAGCCCTCCGACATGCCCGACACAATAGGTTTTGTAGAATTATGCTTCTCTTTTCGACTGATGTGAATTTATTTTCATTTGTACCCCTCTTTCTGTTGTTGGATATTTTTATCGATGCATAATATTCTGCTGCACACAAGCTCAAATGGTAAAACTTTAACATGTGCTGTGTTAGAATCTCTTCAGGATAGTATGTCTCCGGATGATACATGGTTTTTCTTATACCCGCCAGGCAAAAGCCGGGGTGGTACTTTAAGCTGGGCCATGAATACAGGCATATCTCGTTTTATGCAATTTTGCTTTAACTCAGCCTGAAAATTTACATCACTTTTCGAATTTATGTGATAATTTTCAGTATAATGTGATTTGGCATAGGCAATATTTGATAATTTTCGGTTTAACAAGATTCAGCATACATGTGCTGTGTTGGAGAATAACAGAAACCAGCATCCCTTTCACGCCATCAGTCATGTGTATGAATAATATCACTTGAGTGATGAAGTTCCCCCTTCAACAGCAGTGGCTTTTGTTACCAAAATGAGTGAGAAAGGTATATCTACATCATGTAGTGCAATCCAAGTGAAAAACTGGAGAAATACAGTTTGTACTGAAGATGAATTTGACATAATAAGCTGGCTTGAAAAAGGTTAACAAATTGTTGGTATATGCCATAATGTTAGATTTCCTCACAGGAGCTGAAGTGTTTTTGTAGCAAGACTACCACAGTCCTATCACACTGAGCCTTACCAAAACTGTGGATGTGAATCTCTTAAATTTTTATGGCATTAGAAAAAAATAAATATGTTGTATAGAAATGTATGTATACTGTATGGAAATGTATACATACTGTATATACGGTACGTATGTACTTTACAGGTCAGTATGTCCACTAGTAGTATAGTCTTACACTGTGGTGGATGAGGTTGTTAATCCCCTAACCCCCAGGAAATACACTGTTGTAAATGGGAATTTTGTGTTCATTTTCCACGATTCGATTTGTGTGACTTTTTCAGAACATAACCCTGGCATAAAATGAGACCTGCCCGTACTTCCAGATCCTTTCCAGTTCATTATTTAGTATCATCCCTCATGTAACACTACAGTTAGTGGAATTTTCATTAAATAAGTACTCTTAATACTAAACTCACACACACACACACATATACATGTATATATATATGTGTGTGTGTGTGTGTGTGTGTGCATGCACATGTGCGCATACACATTTATTTGAAGTACAGTGTAATGAGCTTTTACTGCTTAAGAAGTTACTTGTCACAAAATGCTCATTAGATATAGCAGCCAGTCATTTGTTGTAACTTATGCAAAAATGGTTTCATTTAGATCTTTCCATATTCCAACACGTTTTCCACTGTACATGTCCTGTTACAGAGGAGCACTGGCCACTGATGTTTGCCCATGTGGTGCAGAGGAAGATGACATCACCACAATACTGAATGTGTTTTGCAAACACTTGGCATATGACAAATCTGGTAAGTCAGTCTGGAAAGAAGTTTATTATTTCTCAACCAGCTGGTATGTCTAAACTGCAGTAATGCAATTCATTTGTAATTAGAATGCACTTTACAATCTCTTTTTGTGGGCTCATATACACAAAAACACACACAACATTTAAAAATGAAATAGATTTTAAAATATGGGAATATTCAGAGATAATAAGATTACTGGATGGATCTGGCGCAGGATAAGGACATGTGGCCAGCACTTGTGAATACAAAATTGAACCTTTGAGTTCCATAAAATGCAGGGAATTTCTTGATGAGCCAATAACCGGTTAGCTTCTCAAGAAGGATTCTGCTCCATGAAGTAAGTAAGTATGTATGTAATAAGATTATCATCATCCGCTATGTGACATTCTGTATTTGGTAGACAGGGACCTGGTGCTGCCTCCATCTTCAGGGTTGAAGAGTAAGCCAAGCATGGAAAAAGTTGTTCATACATATGGAAGGAGACTTGGGACTAGGGCCATGGAAAAGACAGTGCACATGCCGTACTTGAAAACTGTGATGATTTTAAAAATGGCTTCATTGATAAATAACGTATGTTTCATTAATTCTGTACATACCTCTTGGTGGGACAGTAAACGGGGATGCACAGACAGTGGATTGAAGGGCAAGAACTGTAGTTATTATAATGGTGGTATTGTGGATACATCAGATCTGAAATACAAAGCCTTTATATGGAACCATTACTACACACAGTTTAACATCTATGTGACCAATACAGGGTGTCAGAACCCAGAAGACTGTACTTTAAATTGTCACTGCCATATAACTTCAACTGTAATGTTAACAGCAAGTAGGTTAATATTCAAATAAAAATGTTTCTTTTTGAATAGATATATTTGTGGTGACACGGACACAGCAAGACATGGCTGATGTGTTCACTCGACTGATGGAGAGCTTGTTTCAAGTGTTGGGGGCTGTAAATTCCCTAGACAGCCAGGTCAGAGAGCAACGGGAACATAACGAATCTTCCCTACGAAAGACTGAGTGTTAAGTAATGTTACTATTTCTGTAGTCTTAATCAAGTATTCTCAACCTTTTATTGCATGCTTCTTTTTAATTGATATTCCGACTCAGAACTGTGCTTAGAAGCTGTTTTGAAGTATATTTCGTAGTCTATAGTCTACTTCGCATTAAGTATACTACCATTGACAGACATATTTACAAAAACTAAACCACATTATTGCCAAGTTTTCTCACAAGAAAGGGAAGGTAATGTGAACTTACTGGTAACATTGATGGTGCACAAGATAAACTGAGAGTTTAGAGTGACAGTTCCTGAAGATTTGTCCCGATAATATTAATCTAGGTAAAGTGCATGTCAATTTCAGTTCATAATTGCAAAACACATTTTTTAGGCTTACTCATTCCTGCATAATAAGCCTAATTTGTACAGTTTTTCCAAAAATGTCTTAAGAGGGTTTTACTTTATTTATAAAACTGATTAATTGATTCATTATTCCTGTATATAGGCAGAGCTTCTTAAAATGTGGGAACTTCCCACTATTAACTTTGCAGTTTGAGGCCTGAATCCACATTGTATAGATTAACAGTACTCTGGAAATGTTACATGCACTGTTGTAGTGACAGTGCACACAATAATACATATTCTCATTCATTATACCTTATTTTGTAATGTTTACTACTACTGGCTCCTGTTTTCCAAAGTTTCCTGTGTGTAACATTGCTTAGTCCACACATTATACCTGAGTAATGTATTTTTTATTACATCTTCTTCTTCGACATGAGATGTGGTCTTATTTTGTATGTTGTCCTGACCAACTCAATTTGGATATATAAGTTGAGAATTCTTGATAGTGTTCTATTTATTTATTTGTGTTGTGCATTGTGTAAGAATCCCCAAATGCTGACAGGCATTGTCATTAGTATTTATGTACTCTTCTCATCACACACAAATTGCTTCTGCTCTTCACCGATGATTGTAAATCAGGATGTTCAGGAGCATGTTTGCAGAGCTGGGCACATTATGTTTGTGGCTGTCGGTGCTGGCAGAACATTGAGATAGTAGTGAAAACAAGGGATAAGAGAGACATATAGAAAATGTAGGTAAAGTCACCACATTTCTTGGTCATGACACAGATCTCTGTGTCAGGTGTTGAACATGGCTTACGCAGCAGTGCAGCTGTCATTAAGATTAATATTCACATCTCTCGTATGGCACATATTAGAGAGAATTTACAGGAGTTTCTGGCATATTTAGTAACAAATGAAATCCCTCCAGTACTGCTCATTTATGTGCTGTTGTGATATTTGTGTGGTCAGAAAGTGGGAGTGGAAGGACTGGACTTTGATCTGGGATTCTACTCTTAAATTAATTTTGACTTCTGAAAAGTGGTGTGTTTTCACTTGAATCATAGGAGGTAAACTTTCCTTCAAAAGAACATAAGTTTCAAGAAACTTAATGTGAAAAACTTTATAAATTCTTTCAGCAGCAGTTTATGAAGTTCATCTGTTGAAATTAATTTTATTCTCAGTATCTCTTCAATTTATTTGTAATGAATGTACAGAATGTTGGAGATTTAGTTTTTCTTGTAAATCAATAATAATTATGTATTTTGATAGTTTTGAATACCACTTTGAATTCCATTTATTCAAGATATGTAAATAAAATTTTTAAATTTATCGTCGCAAAACTTCGGTGACAAATTTAACAATATACAAACAAAAATATCCTTGTATTCAATGGGATCTTTCCATATGTTGTACAAGAATATGCATACTCAATGAATTAGACTGAATATGGGAACAAGGCAAAATAAAGTAAAAAATGACAAAACTGAAAAGAGAGTGTGATAGTGGCACTACTTGTGCTGGAGAACAGAGCTGTTTTCATTTAGTGAGAGTAATGTTTAGAAAAAAATCTTTTGTTTGTTCATAACAGGCCCTACAAAATCAACCTTAGTCATATGTAATTACATGCTTCATATCACAACAGTAAAACAGAAAACCCAGCCTTTATGAGCACATATTAAGACTGTCTCAGAGTTGTTATGTTTTAAGTGTAATGGCAGTGTTAATTTTAAAAGAAAGGAAAGTTAAAAATTTTGTCAAAATGAATGCCATATTAATTGTTTTCATTACTATCATAAAGAAGGAACATAACAGCATTGCAGCCCAGTATGAAGAGAACAGAAGTGGTAAATTCTTATTTATGTGGGTGGCACTACTGAAGTAACAGCCCACAATATGTGTAGTCATTCCTAAATGTCAAACAGGCTACAGATGTCTGGAAAATGTATTCTGTTAGGCCCATAAAATGCAAATAAATCCAAACATTATCCATTTTCATACTTTCAATTTCATTCTGAGCATGTTAAAATCATTAAGAAGAAAAGAAAGTTACTTTGATATAAATATAACTTCAGAAAGGCTTTGGTTGTTTGACAGAACATTTGTGACTAATGTGTATTATGGTGACTACTCGTAAGTGCTTTAAGATACTTGAGCTAACAAATCTGAAGAAACATTGAACAGTTTTCCCTGGCATTTGTGTTAAACTAGTGTATCTTTGAACTATGTACAAGATGTTATTGTGCATAAACAAGATGAGCCCTACATTAATGATTTTGGCCTAATTCCCATGTTTTGTGTATGGGCAGTAATATATACTGGTCTGTATAGAAGTAGCTCATTACAGAATGTTCCGACTCCTATGTAAAGCATACTAGACAATACATTTTTCTGTATGAACCTTGTATCATGTCCAGTTTGCTAATAGTCACTTCATGTATGTGTCATTTGCAGCCAATGAGAAGTTTCCAGTTACACAGAAGATGTGTTTCAGGAGACATGTTTGTACCTTAGTGACTGTGATCATTGTGAGTGAAACATAAACCCTGTGCTTTGCATAGGTGATTAAGATCTTCAAGTAAATAGTAACTATACTCGTATTTGTAGTTTGTCCATACTGTAAATCATACACAATAAAGTGGCAATAAATGTATTTATTTGTACATGTTATTAGTAATCCATGAAAAGGCTTATTTTAATTAAATGCCATGTATAAATATGTAACATTTCTGTCTACTAATCATCATGAATCGTTTGTAATTTACTGAGTAGCGTGAACTGCCTCTTTGTCACAAAATGTGGAAAGCAGATGACCAGCAGCAACAGACGCAAGCTCATTGCAGTGGCAACAGTGTTGTCAGATATGGGAATTGGGGGAACAAGGATGTTTTAGTGCCTACTTCCAGATATCGACATTCTATGACAGAACCATAAAGAACTGTAATTGCCATCAGTCTAGTCAGTCCCCTTAAACCATATGAATGCTTCAAACTGTTGAAGTTAATTTTGAAATATTTTTCAGCGTGGAGGCTTAATCACTGCACAGTTGTGGGTGTCAAGGTCTCAATAATTCAAAAAAAGAAAATTAAAAATTCAAACGACCAGCAGGGTCACTGCTCTTATCTTTCAAGAACTGTCCTCTATGCCACCACACACCTTGCATGTGGGTCTGAAACAGAGCTACAATGGACATATGAAAGATGGCTGTGTATATTATGAACAGGTTAGAAAATGTCCACAACATGTAAAACTTGTGGCACATTTGCATTGTAATTGCTTTTATAAGTTATATTTCCCACAAAATACAATACTTATAAAATTTCTCCGTATCTTGTCAACAGAATCACAACATATCATCTTTGATATATCGTAGGCAGGGAGACTAAACAATCATATGATGCTCACTTGTTTCTGCAGCCCTAGCTCATACAGTAAACTGTCTCATCATGGGTGCTAGTACGGAGGTCATCACGTGGAGTGCCAGTTACTTCTGGTTCGATTTGAAATATGTCGAACTTTTGTAAAAATCTTAAAATGTTAAACTTCACGAAAATCCGTCCAGTGGGAGTCACTAGGTATAAGCAATCGTGTCGCGACTGGTTTGCGAACCTGCCTAGTAAAGACTTCCAAACAGACGTTTTAAATAACAAAAATAACCAAAACCACTTAACATGTGAGAACTCAACCATATCTGTGGAATCAAAGGAAAATATAGGCTGTCCGAACACTGGAAATATTTGCAATGATCAGGAAACACAAGGAAAGGATAAAGG
>Ga0123355_10001488_pt1 | contig 32655 bp, 29 predicted proteins | sample TergutEmb28metaG_3_FD_89872 | JGI IMG/M metagenome (GOLD analysis project Ga0123355, IMG submission 89872) | Embiratermes neotenicus P1 segment gut microbial communities from Petit-Saut dam, French Guiana - Emb289 P1 | ecosystem: Host-associated > Arthropoda: Insects > Digestive system > Gut ...
AGAGATGCTAAACATAATCACAGAACACCGTTAAACAGCGTTATGAAAGCCTATTTATTTGATCTTGACGTGTTCGGTGATTTTATTGAGTTTCTTATGTTCTCGGCAAATTAGATTGACGTGTCCCGCGCTTGACGCGGGATTCCCAAACCTTAGTCGAAAGACTGGTGGGACCCCGCACCAGGCCTGGTGTGACAGGCATTCATGCTGCTGTTTAGCGAGACAGACATCATGACGCCCGTGTTACCCAAAGTAATGTAATTCTTTGGAGCTGCGGGTTCATGATGTCTGTCCCTTTATAGGACAGAGAAGGAATCGAACCCGCTCCGTCCAAGAATGTGCATTCCTTGTGTAGGGACTCCCCAAAGCTGAAACTTATAGCGAATTAAATAAGAGACAGTCCAGGCCGAGCCGAAAATAGCGGACGCCTCAACGCTTTTTCGGCGACAGGCTGGACTGATTTCGAATTAATTCGCTATAAAAGGACGTTACCTCCCGGCCCTCAACTGGGACTTCCGCATTTCTTCCTCCCGTTGGCGGATAGGGATACAAAAGTCAATTTGCAGTTTTCCGCCGAAGTACCAGCCGTGGTCCCTGTAGTCATGATATGAAAAATCCCGCCTGGTATCATCGTATTCAAACTCGGATTGGGTGAGCCAGTGCAGGAATATATCATTCCAGGTGTCTTGCACGACTTGGTCAAGCAAGTCACCTGTTGGCGGTGTTGGGAAGTAGGTCAAACATATTTCGAAGTGCTTCGATAGGGTAAATGCATCGTACAGCTTTGTCAGGATGCTGCCAAAGTCTATATCCAGTGTATTCCAAAGGGTAGGGTCATTGGCTATCTTTTGCGTATCGTCTGCCTTGTGGCGGCTTGGGTAGCCCACAGCAGAAAAGGGCGTTAGTTCAATTATATGGGGATGCATGGCATTTCCTCCTAGAAATTTATTTGTAAGCATTTTGACATCGGGTTTTATGGGTGGGTTTACCGTCAGGCGGGACCTGCACAATGATGGAGGAAATCCAAACCAGCGTATAAAGGCCTTTGTAAATCCTCCATGGGTTTCGAAGCTGTACTCCATCGCTACATCAATAACTTTTTTCCCTAGTGATAAATCGTATAGCGCATACTGCAATCTGCGCCAAGTTACGTAGGAACGCAAAGGAATCCCGATTGTCCTCGTAAAGACGCGACTAAAATGATATGCAGAATATCTGGATTTTTCTGCAAGGACTACGGCGTTTATCTCGTTTTTAATGTTTGTGTCGATGTAATCGAGTATGGATTGTAAATCTGGGGTGTGTTGTATATGAATCAACCTTTCACCTTAAGGTAATTTGAGTATATCACTGTAATTGATTGCATCTTATCCTGAGATGCGATAATTGCTTTTACTGCGAAAAGGGAAGTATAATCACCGACGAAGTAAATGAGGCCTCCTCGGAAATAGGGAAAACAAGCTGCACTTCAAGCCTGTTTTCCCTATTTCCGAGGAGGCCCAAAAAGGAAAATGCCCGTGAACAGACTTAAATCATTTTTCTCTAACACCCCCCATAGAGGACGGGGCGGCATCCCTAGCCCTTTTGCCTTGATTCGGCGGTATATAGAGCGAGCCCGAAGCTTTAGAGCCAATAATCCTGTGGCGGCCAATTACGCCATTGATGGACTGTTGGTCATCGGGGCACTTAATCTTGCCGCCAGCAATAATAATATATTTGCTCAGCGTCTTGGTGCAGGGGATTTTCATCTTACTATGTTGCAATTTTTGCCTCAGAGCATCAATTTGTTGATTCTTATCCCTGTGGGGCTCTTTGCCGATAGCTTGCGGAACAAGGCCCGGCTGGTTTCCGGGGCTTTGGTTTGCACATCCTTTTTGTTTATGGTGGTGGCGGGGCTTGCCTTTGTGTTTGACCAGCCTCTTTATTTGTTCTTGATATTTTTGGCATTGGCCAATGCATCAACTATGGTGTATAACATCGCATGGCTCGGGTTTTTCCCGGAAGTTGTTGAAGATCATAAACGGAATATGGTTCTGACCCTGCGCTCCAGGGTCAGCATACTTATTTCTATGCTTATGCCTCTTATAAGTGGCGGTATATTGGCTTCCATCCCCAGCGAAGAGGGCAAAATCCTGGCCCATCAGGTATTTTATGCCATGGTTGCGGTTATGCTGATTGGTAACGCTTTTCATCTGAGAAAATTAAAAGCAATAAACCCGGCACCCCCTAAGAAAATCAAGCTTTCCGAAATAAAAAAAGCAGCCTCTAGGCTACGTGGAAATAAGCCATTTATTATCTTTGCCGGAGTTGCACTATTCTTTCATATGTCATGGCAAATGGACTGGACTTTATACTTTATCGGCCAGGCCAATTATCTTCAAATGAACGAATTCCAATTAAGCCTTGGGGTAGTCGGCTCTACCTTTAGTCAATTTATTACGATAAAGTTCTGGAGTAAGCGCAATCAGCGTTATGGTGTGGAGAAGCCTGTTATTTCTGGCATTTTGGGGCTTTCATTTTTGCCGATTGGGATGATTATTGCGACAGCACTTCCTATAAGCTTTGGGGTTGTTGCATTTTTGATTATGCATACCTTAGGCTTGCTATTTTTTGCCACGATTGGGCTTAATATGTTCCAATGCTTGCTTCCGGTGCTTGATGAAGAATATCGTAGTTTTTCTGTATCGGTGTATACTTGCTTGATAACCCTAAGTAACGCAACAATGCCTGTAGTGGGTGTTGCTATATACCGTGGCCTTGGCGGGAATGTTGTGAGCCTGCGGATTACTTTTGGGATTGTGTTTGTGTTGAGGATAATTGCGGCCGGATTATGGTGGCTTAGGATAAAGCATTCGGCAAAAACTAAGCCTGAGTTAGAGGCTCAACCTGGGAATTGAACCCAATAGGCAAAATTTTATTTAAAGGACTTGTATATTTTCGCTTAAAATGGTAAATATTATGACTGTGACCATGAACTTAGGTTTGTGGAACAACTAAATATCCCCCCTCAAGCCCGGCCCCACCCCCCCTGTGGCCGGGCTATTCTTTTATGCTATAGTGAAATCAATGAGAAACGGTCTCGCCCGAGCGGCACCCTGAAACGCCGAAATAAGGCGTTTTAGGGTGATTTTGCCGCGACAGGCGAGACCGATTTCGAATTATTTCACTGTAGAAGTAAAAAAACTGCGCTTCGCGCATTTTTGTTCTGGGATTTTTCAGGTTATTTTTGAGAGTGGTAGAGGATAATCAATTATCCTACAGCTCGACCTAGAAACAGCAATCCTTGGAACAGGGCGTAGATTAATATTACTATTATTACATATTTGTCGATTAGCGACGGGACTGGCTGGTCTTCTTCCATTGGATTGGATGTTTCGGTTAACTCGGTTAGTTCGACTATGTCTTCGATTGTTGCTTGTGTCAGTGCTGCTATTTCGGCTTCCTCTGCCATTTTGCTTTTGTTATATCTAAAGAATTCACGGAACAAAAGCACAATCACCGGGGCTAGCAGCAAGGCAAAGCCGCCTATCAGTATAATTGTTTCGACTTCTGGGCTTACTGCGGGGATTAGTCTTTCTGTGGTTTGTACCTGGGCATGTGTGTCTGTTGCTGCAAAGGCCCACCGACCCATTATGCCTTGGGTCGCGTTCACAATAAAATGAGATAAAATCCCTGCCCATATGGAGCGGGTATAGTGAACCATGTATACAAAGATTATCCCCATCACAAAAGCATAGGCAAATTGTTGAAGATTTAGATGGATAATTGCAAAAAACAGGCCGTTTAGAATTGCGACCTGCTTGAGTTTCCGGCCTTTGTGTTGAGTTTGCAAGTAGCCTCTGAAGACCAATTCTTCGCAGACGGCGGGGGTGACTGCTGTTGCAAGGAGAATCAGCCAAAGTGGGTGCTCCATAAAGGTGTAAATCATTTCAGATATATAGTTAGTAAAAAATAGGGATGATATCCCGGATAGGGTCATCATGGCTGGCTGGATTAGCAGGCTTATTGCTACTACTAAGATTATGTTCTTGGCACTGAGTTGCTGTCTGGGGATATTAGGTGCCAGCTTGTCTTCTTTCATTATGAGCCACACCATCAGGGGCAGCATTAAAATGACCAATTGCATACCAACCATATACCATGGGGATGTTGATATGATGTTGATATTTACTATATCGGCTGCATCCAGGGCGAGCAGTACCCCAGTAATTGTGAGCTGTGATAAAACAACCCATAGGGTCAGGAATAACATGAACTTGCTGCCGGTTAGGTGCTTTTTCATTGGGTATCCTCTCCAATCCGTCCATTATGAGCAATATCATCACCAACCGAGCATGAAAAGCGGAATCGCGGCTTTGCCGCTCAAAGTAGGTTTTGAGTTGCGTGCGCTTCGCGCGCTTTCTAAAAAGGTTCTTGTCATTTTTGCCGAATCCGCCCTCTTTGTCTCTTTGTAGATGTTCTATTTGTCCTCGGCATTGCAGAAGGGAGAGTGGCATTTGCGTATTATTCAAATATAAACCCTTCAAACATTTCCACAAGAGCCTTTGCCAGCTCGTAGTAGTGGGTGGAGTTTGAAATGATGCTTAGATATAAGTCTTCTGATGGGATTCCCAGCTCTATTAACATGGGTGCCCCATGTAGGCTTATTGCCATTGTGTCCATTATAGGGGTGCCGTCTTCGCCGTGTTCTGGTACAAAGACCATAATCGGTGCTCTCATAGCTAGATGGGCATGTAATTCCGGATTCATGGCTTCTACGTAGACCAATATCTCATGTACAGGTTTTACAATACCGTCTTGGGCCATCCCCAACATATTGGCACTTGAACCCATTACGCCGTGCATATCCCCTACTTGCATCATGGCAAAGAATCGGGTTATCAAGGCCTGGTCCATTTGCGGGTCACCGGTAAGGAGGTATGAGCGTATAGATACTTGATAGCGTTTGTATTCTTCTACTATTACGTCAAGTCTGGTGCCAAGCTCGTCCAAGGGTTCGGAATGTATAATGTTGCCCTGCCAGGCTATATATAGGTAGTCGCGTTTTGGGGGGTTGAGTATCATGGTATTGACCATGTATAGTATTGCGGCAATTGCTAATATGAGGGCAATGATTTGTACCTTGTAATATTCCCAGATATATTGCCGCTTGTCGGTAAAGTTCATTACTTTGAGTTTGCCCCATTCTGTCCTGAAAAAATTGCGTATCATTATTTTCCTCCTGCTATGCTTAGTCTCGTCATTGCGAGGAGCATAGCGATGAAGCAATCCAGTATTATCGTGGTTTCTGGATTGCTTCGCTACGCTTGCAATGACAGGCTTTTATGTTGTCCTTGTACCAAAAAGGCCTAGAGCCCTTGGCAATGCATCCTTGGAATTTTTCCAGGGTTCTTTGGCGTTGCGGTGGTCGAATTTTTGGGTGAACCAGTCTAGGTCTTCTTCTAATTCCTTTAGCATAGCCAGTTGGGGCTCTACTATTTCTTCTATGAATTTATCCCGCTTGCTACGGCTAAATTCCTCATTTGCAATTTTTATCAGCCGGGTAAAGTGGGGCAGGCAGTAGCCTTTTTGTTTTTTTATTAGTTTGGCATCTTCTCCGCCCTTAACCCATATATGGAGGAAGGTACCTATATATAACGCGAAGTTATGCTCCACTCTATTACATACGTAGCAAGCTTGGACTGTTTTGTCCAGGTGGGATTGGATTTTTGCCAGGGGGCCGGTGGTATCCTTTCCAAAGAAGGGTGACGGCAGCTTGTTTTTTATTATTGTAGACAAATCTTTGTTGAGCTGCTGTATATGAGTTGTAAGCATCAGGGCAAGGCCCAGGCGGTTTTGTTCTGCATACATTGCAGGCAGATGATTGTCACAAAAACCAATGCGGTTGGTTTCCATACGGACATCCTCTTCCATATATGAGGGGCCCATTACAAACTGGATTGCGTGTTCCTCTATGCGATTATACATCACACAGAATGCGCAATTCCCTGGCTCTCGCAGGGCTTCAATGACGGGGATCGTGTGGATATATTCTTTCATTTCTCAACGCCTTTCAAAATGGTGGTAATCCCTGGGGCTGGTCCAGTTTCCACCCCAAATCCAGCCTCTTCCTATAAAGGCATAGTATACCACCGACCCAGGGACAATCATACCCGGGCGTACATATTCCCGGTCTAGGTAATAGGCTCCGGCGGCGGGCCAAATGGTATTACCGCGGATATAGGGGTTTTGTATGGGATTTATATCAATGGCCATGCCGAAGCCATGGCGGGAGATTATATTGGTGCCAGCGATATACCGGAAATTAAAGGCATGAGAATTATTGGCCGCCATAGAGTAGTAGTCGCTTGCGTCGAAGTAGTCGATTAGCCGGATACTATAGATGGGGAAGCCATATTCGAAGATTTCCTCAAAGATTTCCAGGACCTCGTCTCCGATTTCGTCGGCAACGATTAGGTGACCGATGGTGGATTCTCCGTAGAAGTTTACATGGGTCACCGTCAGATATGTGAGAAATGAATGGTCGAAGGGGGTGGTTTCGTGGAAGGTGACCCCTTCTATTTGGGCGATTATGTGGTCGGGTAGAGGCTCCCTGGTGAAGATTGGTTCGAAATCTATTTCCTCTACTACTTCGATTTCCGGTTCCGGTTCTGGTTCTGGCTCTGGTTCCAACTCCGGTTCGGATTCCGGCTCAGGTGTCGGTTCTATTTCTAGTGCTGGTTCGTACACGGGTTCTGGTTCCGCCTCCGACTCGATATATACATATGGTGTTTCTGTAGGGTTATGGCTCAACAGCGCAATGGCGGCGGTAAAGGCCGCAATCCCAATTACTGTCACAATCACAGATAACATTCGTCTATTCATATTTTTGCCATTCGCGGGGCGCACAAATCCTTATGAAAATTACATCCGCGAACTTACCTCCTTTGTTATTTTTCACACTTCCTCCTTTGGCACATGGATTAATTATCCCCAATTAGCTTTGCGAGTCAACGGAAAAAAATGAAATAGGAAATTTACTAATTTGGAAATAGTTGGCATTCAATGGGATTATATGGTAATATGCGTCCTGTCAATTATTGGAAGCCATTTTTGGCTAAACTAAGGAGGATGCAATATGCAAGGAAGGAAGTACAAAAGAAGACTTGGGGCGATTTTATTAGCAGTGATAATGCTTATTGCCCCGGTAGCAGTCTATGGGATAGGGGAAAACGGTGAAGTAGATGTAGAAGAAGAATTCATCGTGGGATGGTCAGAAGTGGACATGGATGAACATGAGTTTTCAGGCAGTTTCTTAAGTTTGCAATTGGTGTGTGTCTATGGAAATTCGGCCCTTGCTATCATTACAACAGCTTGCGAGTCTTTGTTCTTTGCCACATCTGCCAACATGACTGACTGGGAAATCCGCAGTCCTGCTATTGACTGGTACATTTATTTTGAGGGAAGCTACTACTGGTATGCCGACGGGCTGTATCGCACCACGGATTGGCGGGAGGATTGGCAGTTCCACCCCACACCATATGATGAGAACTATGAATGGGATGGGATAATGTCATATATCTCAGAGGTCAATGAAAATATCCGGCAAGTCCCGACATTGAACCTGCTTGAAGGGAGTGTCACTCGGATAGAACGTCTTCCTTATTCAATAAACAATGAAATCATATGGGTAGGCTTTGCCACACAAAATGATAGCGTAAGGCAGATAAATCTTTTTATACAAAATAGATGGCTTAATCCCCTGGCAGAAGATGCGGTAACGGCTCTGGTGGGGATAGATGGGGTCAGATGGGCAAGAGAGGCTATAGAGTTTATGGTTGCCCGGGATTTGATGGATTTGAGGCTGTGTCCCGACAGCAGTCAACCCATAGTCTTTGACCCAATGGGCCGGGCAACCAGAGGTTCTGTGCTTGCTGCCGCCATCCGTGCATTGGAGCTTACAGCACCAGAAATGCCATATGGTGAGCATACCCCCTTTGATGACGTACCCCTATGGGGGCGAGGGGAGTATATAGATACTGCCAAGCGGCTGGGCTTGGTTGCGGGAATCGGCAATAATCAATTCGCCCCAGATCGGTCTATATCCCGGCAGGATATGATGACCATGTTATATAATATTTTATTGGCTTTGGGCCAAATTGAGCCGGATTATAGCCTCAGGGCTTTGGGCCGATTTAGGGATTTGGGGGATATTGCTGATTATGCAAGGCTGCCCATAGCTTCCCTGGCGAGGGCTGGAATCATTGCAGGAGATGGGATTAATATTAATCCGAGGGGGTATATGACCCGGGTGGAAGCTGCTGCTTTTGTTTGGAACTTGTATCGGGTCAGTAGATAATAGATTTTGTGGAGATTGCCAAAAAACCGTGCCGACCGGCGCGGTTTTTTCACGTAAAAAATAATTTACACTGTATGGCGTCATACGGATTTTTCTTGAAAGACTGTGCAAACTGCTGTATATTTCATGTGATGTCAAACTGCTTTTTGGAAGAGGAATGCTTATGAGAAAATCAAAACCATTTATCCTAATAGTACATGCATTGATTCTGGCATTAACCTCCCTTCCTATGACCATCCGCGCCACGGTAGATTCCATTCGGCCAGCCCATTTTACAATCAGTGTAGACAACCAAACCTATGAGCTTTGGGGATATACCTCGGAATGGGCGGTTCTTTATCTTTGCCTCCATGATATGGCTTACATGCTTCGGGGTACAGCCGCGCAGTTTGATATTCGGGAGCCATTGGATGACCGTTGGGATTTTTGGATTATCAGAGGCGGAGCATATTCACCTACGGGAAACGAGTTTCAGCCCATACCCGAGGATCGCTGGGTCACTCGCTCTGATATGGGCCATCTGTTTGGGTGGCAGGGCAGCGGCTTTGACTATTATCCCGAGCAGACTCTTATTATCGGCGTTGACGGGGAGGAAGAGCCTGCTACTTCCGTTGCTGTAAAGACGATAATTGATGTAGATAATAGCTATATAATGGTAAGCTACCTTGCAGCACTTCTTGGGTTTGACTTCCAATTCACCAACGACCCCTGGGAGGAAGTCGGTATATATGTCGAGGGTTTTGATTATGTATTCACAACGGGTACTCGCCCTCCTGCTGAGCTGCCGATTCAATCACCAGAAATGCTGGATATACTAATCCGCGCTTCCGGCGAATGGGTAGACATTGCATTCTTCGAAAGCCCATATATAGACGAAAGTATAATTTGGCCGATAGAAATGAGCATCCACTACTACGGCATCAATAAACCTGCCATCTGGTCTGTATCTCCCATTCGCCCTGAGTGGACGATTTATCGACGGGAGTGGGAATGGTTCTGGTGGTATCCTATGACCATGGAAACCATTGAAAACGGCATGGTGGAACTGACTGTAAGTCAGTCGGCACAGCGTCAACCAGCCTGGAGCGCAACAATCAACTACCCACCACCTACTATATCCCCTCAGCTCAACGGTATTCGAATGTTAATCGACCCAACACCAAGAGAGATTATCGATGATGGGATTTTCAGAGACCCCAGACAAGGAGATATAGACAGTATTATCCTCTATATTGGAGACAATCGGCACGTCCTAAGACGTTTTAATTGGGCATGGGATTATGACCCGGTACGCTATCAGGTTTTACCCACCGATAATGGTGGGATAATGCTGCGATATCTTCTTCATAGATGGGCATTTGGCCGACACGAAACAATGGAGTTGAGAATATACCGCTCCCCAGCTCCTATCAATGAAGGGGGATTTGTGTATTGGCAGAATTTTGACCGCCTTGTTGACCGACTGGATATGGAACTAGTTTTTTCACAAACAGGCATTGATATAGATGACCGGATTATTTTTGAGTTTATTGACCGGGATGCAGAACATGGCCGGGTGTATTATTACTCTATATGGCGTATGGGGGATAATCATCATGAAAACATAACACCTGCCGGCAATTACATTCGCGTTGATGTAAATGAAATAGTGGGAGAACCAGAGCCGACACCAGAGCCAACCCCAGAACCATATGGACCCTACGAGCCATACGAAATCTATGGGCCCTATGAGCCATATCTTCCTACATCCATCATTCATGAAGAACCGGAAACCACGCCTGCCTCATCCAGGCAATGGGTTATGATTCCGATAGTATTGGTTTTGACTGCATTAGCATTTGTTATCTATTTGCGTTATAATGCCCATACGCGTTAACACAACAAGGGGGGAAACCCGTTTTGACTACTCCAGGTACAAGCGCATAGCAGAGGCTATTGCGACTAAAATCCAAATAAAATCATAGACAATAGCCTTTGCTCAATCCTAAAGAAACTGCTTAGGAGGAGCAATATGCGCTATGTAAACGCAAAAGACATCTTCCCGGAGGATGTACTGGCGTTGATACAAGAATATTCAGATGGTGCGTATATTTATGTTCCCAGAAAAGCAGAGAAACGAAAAAAATGGGGTGAAAGCACTGGCTCCAAGTTGGAAACCAGAGAGCGAAACGCCCAAATATACGCCCAGTATAAATCCGGTAACAAAGTCCAGGAGTTAGCCACAAGCCACTTTTTATCAGAAAAAAGCATTGAGAGAATAATTACTCTTGGTAGAAAGCAAGAGCAAAAGGAATAAAACGCAATCGCGATAATGACGATTGCGTTTTTTGTTATGTGAATCATTATTTCCATCTAGTAGGCCATTAAGGCCCGGCTTCCCAGCCAAGCATGAAAATTATACAGCTTGTTTTCGTATAATAAAGAGGAGTATCGAATGCTCACATTTGCTTATGACTTGTACTGCTATTGAAACATGTGTTATATTCTGTATATATATATTGTATCTCATTGCGTGATTTTAATTTGGTAGATATTCAGTTTGTAGGGGGACTTATGGCTAAGAAAGTAAAAGTATTCATCTCCTATTCACATAAGGATACTGCATTCCGGGAAGAGTTAGGTGCCCATCTATCCTTATGGAGCGACGGTGAAATATGGTGTGACAGAAAGATTCTTGGTGGGGAAGGTTGGGATGATAAGATAATTAGTAAATTGCGTGAATCGGATGTTATCATCATGTTGTTAAGCGCAAACTTTTTTGCTTCAGAGTACATTCAAAACGTAGAAATGCGTATTGCATTAGAACGACATATTTCCGGAAATGCTTTGGCTATCGGTATATTAATTAAAGATTGTGCTTATCAAGGTACGCCTATAGCAAAGTTTCAATTACTCCCAAGAGGTTTAAAACCTATTGCGACAATCTCAACGACAAAACGTGATACTGTATACGCACAGGTTATAAATGATATTATCGCAAGTGTAAGAAATTTTATTGATACACGAGATGGAGAAACACTTCACAGTACTAAGTCGCTTGGGAGCACTGTGGAAAAAACATATAAAAGTACATCTAAATCACTTTATATAATTCCTATGCCATACAATAGAGAAGTAAAGGTAGACAGTGATTTTTTTACAAGCGCGATGCCACATTTTTCTGAACAACTTCGCATATTCACAAATCTCTCTATAAGGAATATTAATGAGTATAGAAAAGGTTATGAAAAACGTAGTGAGGGTGGACATAAAAGTGCGTCGGAAGATAGTGCGCGTATGATTCAGCAATTTTTGCAACGATTGTGCAGAGGAGTAAATGAGGTGTTTTTTACTTGGGGTGGAGTGAGAACACATTTTCGTTATTTGCACACGGATAAAAATCAATATCTGAAACTCGCAGCGGTGGCATCTGGTGAATACGATTATAATTATGGAATGAAACCCATGCCTAGCGATAATATATGCATGATAACTAAAGCGGCTGAACTTAAAACACCATTAATTTACAGCCTTAACAAGGAGTGGCATTATGGTGATGACCCTTCAATAAGGCCCTTCAAAGATTACGTTACCTTCGTCATGATGGACGATATATTTACACATCGTGGCGAATATGTTTTAAGCATGGGGATTTCTTTTGACACCCCGAAAATGCACCGCGATTTATATTATATCTTGACTTTATGCCGATTTGATGTTATCGTCTCGGGCATTATTAAGCACTTTGCAGATGCAATAAATGTGGACATTGTGGACACAATACTACAGAACAAGGATTTAATAGAACAAGGCTTTTATTCCCATTCAATGTAAATTTGTATGATTGTTAGGAGAGTGCATTAAATGCCAGTATTAGCTAAGAGTGCGCAAGCTGATGAGTTCGACAATTATTATATAGAGCAGGATTTGCTCGAACAGGCTTTACTAGCTCATTCTGTAAATAAGCCTTTAGGGTACAAGAAAATTTGTTCCAGGATTAATGATATCTTGAATCGCGTTGTCCGGGACGAAGTACGTTATGGTGTATATAACGAACATGTTATATTTTCAAAGGAAGAATATGCTGAACTGATTGCAGTATAGATGTTATTGATTCATTAGAAAACCAACAATATATCTTTACTTGAACGCCGCGATGGAGAGTGATTCTCACTGCGGCGTTTTTATTACCCTCAATCTCGTTACATAACCGTCTTTTAGGTGGCATGTGGCCTGGTTGCACCCTATGATTTTTAGGGTGAAAAAAATGAAAGAAACAACTTGGTACATAGTACCGACAATAACACCAAATATCCTACGCCACTGCAGCAAATGCAATCGTAAAATGCCGTATTATTGCAGCGAAAAATTCCGGGCCAATGCCAATCAATCCCGAGTTGATATCTGGTTAATCTACAAATGTACAAAATGCGATAACACGTGGAAATTGACTCTTTACAAGGGGATGCGCCCTCATGAGTTGCCCGAAGGGTTATTTGATAAATTTGTCAACAATGATGTAAACTTAGCATGGCAGTATGCCTTTAATCGCAATTTTCTTAAGCAGCATGGGTATACAGTTGATTACACCAATGTAGACTACACAGTCCATCAAAATGAACAAAATCTCCCCTCCCGTCATTGCGAGGAGTATAGCGACGAAGCAATCCAGGGTTTTGGATTGCTTCGCTACGCTCGCAATGACGAGCATAGGATTGCCAAAGATTGTCGTGGGAATGACGCATTCCTTCTACATGTAAAAGGTAGTTACAGTTTTGACCTGAAATTGAGTGCTTTGCTTGCCAGAGTACTAGATACATCCATCGGGCAAATAAAAAGACTCGCCGAATCAGGACGGATTTCAACGAGTCTGGATATTGACATTATGAAATATAGGATTAAATCCGAGCACGATATTTCAATCAGAATAGAGTAATCACTAGCGCAATCCTGTCCTTTTTTGTAGGGCCAGAAATATCATCAAGGCGTAGCCGGCCTACCTGCCGGATGGTTACAATATCCCCCTGGGCAAGCTGACGGGTCTTTTTGCCGATTGCCCAATTTACAAAGACCTTTTCGGCTTCGATAAAGGCTGCGGCTTTGCCACGGGATATGTGAAAGGCCTCGCTTATTACCGCATCAAGGCGTAGAGATGCGGCGGTTATCCGTTTCTGTGTGCCTGGGGTTTCTATCCCTGGTAGTTCTATATCTCGGGCGGCGGTTACGGTGGTTCGCCCAACTTCCAATAAGTTCTCAGTAATAAAATCCGCTACTTCCTCAGCTACATACATTATAGCTCCGTCAGTCCCTATTCGGATATCCCCGATTTTACCCCGGTCAAGACTAAGACCCAGTACAGAGCCTAGGAAATCCCTGTGGGTAAGCTGCCGGGAAAAACGGCCTCTATATGTTATCGTTAGAGGAACGATGGGAAATGCATCCTCTGTAAAAGTCTCATCGGAATATGCCGGGGCAAATCCCAATAGTTTGCGCTCTGCGCCCGGATACCCGCCATAGACCATCACTGCGACTCTCATTTTCACAAACTGCTGCAAAAAAACCACGCATCGCTGAGGATTCATGAAATCCGTAAAGGCGGCGTGGTTTTTGTTTTGAGCTTCCCTTGCCCGGTCTAGGGCCTTGGCGAAGAATAGGCGGTCTTCTGGTTCTCGGAAGGGATTGTCGGAATATATGATAATAACCTCCTATCCGTCCATTATGGGCATTTCCGTCACCAACCAAGCATGAAAAGCGGAATCGCGGCTTCGCCGCTCAAAGTGGGTTTTGGGTTGCGCGCGCTTCGCGCACGCTTTCTAAAAAGCAGTTTAAGCTATTATCACTGCACCCAGTCTACCATTTGTAAGCCATCTATGTTTTCGAAATCTTTGGTGTTATTTGTGACTAAAATATACCCATTGGCTATGCAAAAAGCCGCAATTAGAATGTCAGAATCCTTTACCGTAAATCGTTTTACATATAATTCAGCATAAATTTGAGCGGCGTATTTCCATGCGGCTATGGTCATTTCTTCAATATGACAACTGCTGCATAGCTTTCCATATGCTTTTATTTATCTTGTTATTGGTTTAATATTCAACCCGCGCTGAATTTCATAGTTTGTGTAAGGTGGGATTACAAACCGCACTCCATCCCACTTGGCAGAAAATAAATTGCTTTGAGCTGATAAATTGTTACGCATCAAGTGGATAACAGTGTTTGCATCAAATGCATAAACCATCTGCTATACCTCCTCAAAATTGATGAGCTCCCGTTCTAGGTCAAGGCGCGGAAAATCTTCAAACTTAGGTTTCTCATCTTCACTAAATGATGATACTAGCTCAAAAAACTCATCCCATGTGTCCGGTTTTACTTCAATTTCATCATCAAGAAAAGTAACCACAGCTACTCTTCGCTCAGGGACGTTCGCTGGTTGCGTAAGTGGATGAAATCTGCCGTTTTCGAAATATCCTTTAAGTGCGTGCATAGGTATGCTCCTTCCCTTTTTCATTATTATGCCCCAATCCCCGTTTTTGTACAATATAGGGATTTCAACTGAGAGTGACGTTGAAACGCTTTCTTAAGCCGTAGTAATTTCAATCCTGCATTTTGGATTGAAATTACTATATATGGTATGATACTGTAACTAAGATATGAAGGAGAGATAAAATGCAACCAGAAATTACCCAAGATATCCAAGCCCTACGCCACACAGCGGCCCATATCCTGGCCCAGGCGGTGAAACGCCTTTTCCCCACAGTCAAACTAGCAATTGGCCCCGCCATCGAAAATGGCTTTTATTATGACTTTGAGACTACCACACCTTTCACTGCCCAAGATTTAGAAGCTATTGAAAAGGAAATGAAAAAAATCGTCAAGGCGAATCTGCCTTTGGAGCATTTTAACCTGTCCCCGGAAGAGGCCCTTGCCTATGTGGACGAACAGGGAGAGCCATATAAGCGGGAGCTTCTGGAGGGCTTGGAAGATGCGCCGTCCTTTTATAAGCAGGGGGAATTCGTTGACCTTTGCGCCGGGCCTCATATGGCAAAAACTGGGCAGGTCAAGGCCTTTAAGCTGCAATCCGTAGCCGGGGCCTATTGGCGAGGGGACGAAAAAAACAAGATGCTCTCCCGGATTTACGGTACTGCATTTTTTACTAAGGAAGAGCTGGCCCTGCATCTGGAGCGCATAGAAGAAGCCAAGAAGCGTGACCATCGCAAGCTAGGTAAAGAAATGAAGCTGTTTGCCTTTATGGACGAAGGGCCGGGGCTTCCGTTCTATCTTCCAAAAGGCTTAATCCTTAAAAATCTACTGATTGAATACTGGCGCAAGATTCATAAAAAATATAACTATCAGGAAATCTCCACTCCTATTATGCTGCAAAGCGATTTATGGCAACGCTCAGGCCATACAACCAATTACGAAATGTATAACACCATGATTGACGATGTAGAGTACTATATCAAGCCCATGAACTGCCCTGGCGGGATGCTTGTATACGGACTGGAGCTGCACTCGTACAAAGAGTTCCCACTGCGTATAGCAGAGCTTGGGCATATACATCGGATTGAGCTATCCGGTACCTTGCACGGGATGGCACGAGCAAGAGGCTTTACCCAGGACGATGCTCATATTTATATGACCCCTGAGCAGCTCAAGGGTGAATTGATTAATGTAATAAAGTTGTATGAAGATGTATACGCCGCCTTTGGCCTTGATGAATTTACCTTTGAGTTATCCACCAGGCCTGAAAAAAGCATCGGCACGGACGAAGCATGGGAAAGCTCTACAAACAGCTTAGCAGAAGCCCTGGACGAACTGGGCCGCACCTATGAAATCAACGAAGGGGACGGGGCATTCTACGGTCCGAAAATTGACTTCCATATCAAGGACAGCATGGGCAGGAGCTTCCAATGCGGTACCATTCAGTGTGATATGAACCTGCCTGAGCGGTTTGATTTGAGTTATATCGGTCCGGATGGTGCCAAACACAGGCCTGTAATGATTCATCGTACTTGTTTTGGTAGTATCGAACGGTTTATCGCGATACTCACGGAACATTGCGCCGGCTGGTTCCCATTCTGGCTGACTCCCGTACAAATTATGGTGATTCCCATATCCGAGCGGCATCATGAAGCTGCCCAGAAGGTATACGAGGAAATCGACGCTGCAGGTCTACGGGTAGAGCTTGACGCCCGTGGGGAGAAAATGGGTTATAAAATCCGTGAGGCCCAGTTGGCTAAGATTCCTGTGATGCTGATAATTGGCGATAAGGAAGTGGAGGAAAATAAAGTTTCTGTCCGCAGTCATGCCAATGGCGACGAAGGCCAGCAGGATTTGGCTGCACTGATAGAAAAATGGAAAGCAGAATCCGCCATATGATTGAAATCCGAGAGATAATAGCCCCAGAAGTCAAATCCGAGATATGCAATGATGTCCTTAGGAGCATCCCCGATTGGTTTGGAGACGAGGAATCCCTTATGGATTATGTAGCCGGGGTGCAGGATAAACCATTTCATGCTGTAATGGATGGCGATGCAGCAGTGGGGTTTGTGTCGATTGTGGTGCATAACCAATATACTGGGGAAATTTATGTAATGGGAATAAAGGAAGCTTACCATGGTCAAGGTATTGGCCGAAAGCTTGTAAATCTTTGCGTAGATTTTTGTCGAGAAAATGGTATGGAATTTTTGACGGTAAAAACCCTGGATGCATCACGAGAAGATGCCCATTACGAGCGCACACGGAAATTCTATTATTCTGTTGGCTTTAAGCCCCTGGAGGTTTTCACGACTATATGGGGTGAAGTTAATCCATGCCTTTTTATGGCTATGCATGTGAATGAATATGGGCGTAAATAACGGAAAAGTATTATGAAATCGCAAGAAAAACCATGCGAAAAGGTATGGTCAAAACGACAAAGTTTGAGGTGCCGCATTGAAGGAGTTGCCGGAGTCATTTCTCATTAATATGCAAGAAATCCTTGGGGATGAGTACGAGTCCTTTATTAGTAGCTACCATGAGCCCACCCGGCGAGGGCTGCGTTTAAATCTGCTTAAGACCAACACTTCCGTCATCCCGGGCTTGACCCGGGATTCCCTCACCCAAGTCCTATGGTGCCCTGAGGGTTATGTGTACCTCCCCGATGATTCTCGCCCGTCAAAAAGCCTGCTATATCACGCAGGCTTATTCTATATACAGGAGCCTAGTGCCATGTGCCCGGCGGCGGTTTTACGGCCTAAGCCGGGGGATAGAGTGCTCGACCTTTGCGCCGCCCCTGGTGGTAAGTCCGTGCAGCTTGCGGGATACATGCAGGGCCAGGGTCTGCTTGTTTCCAATGACGCAAGTCCTTCCCGTAGCCGCGCCTTGGTGAAAAACCTGGAAATGGCCGGGGTTACCAATGCCATTGTCCTTACGGAAATGCCCCATCGGTTGGCACCCCGCTTCCAGAGGTTTTTTGATTGCATTTTAGTGGATGCGCCTTGCTCTGGTGAGGGGATGTTTCGCCGGGATATAGATGCAGCCAAGGCTTATACATCCAATAAGCCGGAGGCTTGTGGGGCTTTGCAGAAGGAGATTTTGCGTCATGCTGGGGGGATGCTTCGGCCTGGTGGGCGGTTGGTTTATTCTACTTGTACATTTAACCGGTTGGAGAATGAGGGTACTGTCGCGGCTTTTTTGGAGGCGCATTCGGATTTTGAATTGCTGCCCATTGACCACGATAAACTAGGAGTGTCCACTGGGCTGGACGGTAAAACTGCTCGTATATGGCCTCATAGGGCCCCTGGTGAAGGGCATTTTATTGCTCTGTTTACGAAAACTGCGAAAACCGATAGCGATACACCCGTCATTGCGAGCGTAGCGAAGCAATCCAGTAAACGCACAAATACTGGATTGCTTCGCTACGCTCGCAATGACAGGGAGGTTTGCGATGAATTTCATGTGTATTGCGATGAGAATCTAAAAATAGCTGACTTTTCTGTGGAAACCATTGGTGGGCGGTTATACCATATTCCCGAGGCCTTGGATTTATCCGGTTTGCGAGTCGCCCGTAGCGGCTGGTTGCTTGGTGAGCTTTCTAAGGGGAGGTTTACTCCCTCTCAGGCACTTGCCATGGGCATTACCAAGGACCAAGCCCGTTACTCCGTGGAGTTATCGGAATCCGATGCATTTCGCTATCTTAAGGGGGAGTCCATATCCCCACCGGAGGACTTTGACTTGCCAGGGAAGCCTTGGGTGCTAATCTGCTATCAAGGTCACCCACTTGGCTGGGCACGACTGGTGCAAGGCCGGCTTAAAAATCATTTGCCAACCAGCTGGGTTGTACTTGCATAATTCTACAAATCCCCTCGTATAGTGAATAAAGCAAAAACCACGATTTGCCGCCCCCGCTGGTGGTGGGGGCGGTTATTAACGATTCTCATATGGAGGGAACGCCATGCGTAGAGAGCAAACTACCAGCCACCTGGTCACCGAGGAAAATAAATCCCAAATAAAACAAATCGTAATTGGTGTAATGATGGGCTTCGCCGTCACTTGTGTCGTTTTTTTGGCTTATGCCATGCTGATTACATATACACAAATGAGCGAGCGCAGCTTGCCAATGGTTATAGCGGTCACTACCCTGCTTTCGGTAATGGTGGCGGGGTTTGACGCTGCTAAAGGTGCTACGTCCCGAGGCTGGATGTGGGGTATGATTGCCGGGTTTATATATGTTGCGGTATTGGCCATAATCATGATGGTGCTTTTGCCAGGATTTTTTATGGATGGGCGCACATTTACGGTGATATTGCTTTCTATTGCAGGAGGCGGACTTGGTGGTATACTGGGGATAAATATACGACGATAATAGCGAATTAACTCGCTATAAAAGGAGTTTTCATGAGCATACTACACGCAATTATTTTAGGCATAGTACAGGGCATTACTGAGTTTCTGCCCATTAGTTCCTCTGGGCATTTGATTGTCCTTCAACGGGTTTTTGGTATTGAGGAGCCCCTTCTTACATTTGACATTGCGGTGCATGTGGGTTCCCTTGCAGCCATACTTATTGTTTTTTGGCCGGATGTATGGGGGATAATAAAAAATCCTCTGGGCCGGATGACGGGCTTGTTGATAATCGGCAGTATTCCTGCTGTGGTACTGGGCTTTATATTTCATCAATTTGGCATTATAGAAAACAACTTCCGCACCGGAATATGGCTGGCGGCAGCATTTACATTGACGGGGGTTTTGCTGCTGTTTGCTGACCGCTTTACCGCAGGTACCAAGGAAGAACGTGATATTACATGGTTTGACGCGCTATTCGTAGGCGTCTGTCAAGCATTAGCAATCCCTCCGGGGATATCCAGGTCAGGTACCACGATTACCGGAGCGTTAACCAGAGGGATTAATCGCAAAACCGCGGCCACGTTTTCCTTTATGCTGGCTATTATTGCCATAGCCGGTGGAGGATTGCTGGAAGCAGTAAGTATAGCACGGGGAAGTGAAAGCGTCGCTTACACCGGACTGGTTAACATCTTAGTGGGAATGGCAGTATCGGCAGCAGTAGGATATCTTTCAATTAAGCTACTGCTAAAGCTAATCCACGCCTGTAAACTCAGATATTTCTCATTCTACCTATGGGGGCTTGCATTGCTAATTTTTGCCGATTGGTTGGTGTTCAATCACTTTTTTTAAGGAGACAATATGTTGCGTATATATGACTAACATCGGGGGCAAGGGGGAGGGGCGCAGCTCCTCCCCCAATAAAAGGAGATTTTATGTCGCGTATGTATGACTAAAACCAGGGGCCAGGGGGAGGGGCTCAGCTCCTCCCCCAATAAAAGGAGATTTTATGTCGCGTATGTATGACTAAAACCAGGGGCCAGGGGGAGGGGCGCAGCCCCTCCCCAAACAAAAGGAGATTTTATGTCGCGTATGTATGACTAAAACCGGGGGCAAGGGGGAGGGGCGCAGCTCCTCCCCCAATAAAAGGAGATTTTATGTCGCGTATGTATGACTAAAACCGGGGGCAAGGGGGAGGGGCGCAGCCCCTCCCCCAACAAAAAGGAGATTTTATGTCGCGTATGTATGACTTACGCCAGAAGGAAGTCATAAACACTAATGACGGAGTTCGTTACGGCTTTGTAAGCGACTTGGTGATAGATGAGAGCGAAGGAAAGATTAAGACTTTGATAGTCCCAGGCCCGGGCCGTGTACTAGGTGTCTTTGGGCGGGATCAGGAGTATAGGATTCCCTGGAGCAAAATAAAAAAAATCGGGGAAGACATAGTGCTGGTGGATTGTGAAACCGGTAAGATATTGGTTGAGTGCGATGACTGAGCCCTTGTGGATGCCAGAGTTGCTCTACCCTGGAGACAAAGTGGCTATCCTTGCAACATCAGGGCCTGTTGACCAGGAGAAGCTGGCCTTTGGGATAGATATTGTACGGGGCATGGGTCTTGTCCCCGTAGTAATGGAAAGCTGCTATTTACGGCATGATTACCTGGCAGGCACTGATGATATACGCCTGCGGGATTTACATATTGCCTTTGCCGCGGAGGATGTGCGCGGCATTTTTGTTGCAAGAGGGGGGTATGGGGCAGGGCGGCTGTTGCCTTATTTGGATTATGAATTGATTGGGCGAAACCCAAAGGTGTTTGTGGGGTATAGTGATGTTACGGCTTTGCATATTGCATTTAATCAGCGATGTGGGTTTGTGACATTTCATGGGCCTATGGTTGCGGTGGATTTTGGACGATGTGATGTTACGATGGAGTCGTTAATCAGCGCAACTTGTATACAACCACCACCGCCTACGGCGGCACCCCCTTCTAAAGAAGGGGGCTTCTTTAGTCCCCTTCCTTGCATTGTCCCCGGCTACACCTCCGCCCCCCTAATTGGCGGTAATCTCAGTCTCTTAACAGCATCCTTAGGCACCCCCTACGAAATCGACACCCGAGGTCGCATCCTTTTCATAGAAGAAATAGGGGAAGAACCTTACCGCATAGACAGGATGTTCTTGCAGTTAAAACAGGCTGGCAAGCTAACCGATGCCTCAGGTATACTTCTCGGTGACTTCGCCCCACAAACACTGGAAACTCTACATATCTGTATAAACGAGCTAATCATCCCGGCAGGTAAACCAACTTTGTCAGGTCAGCAAAGTGGGCATTGCTTGCCCAATCTTACCTTACCCCTGGGAATGACCTTCGAGCTGAACGCTGTCTAAATACCGCCGATTATGCTCTACAGGCCCAGCACCTGGTTTATATGACCCTGCCTTCTCATTGTAAGTCCGTGCCTTTTCATAGTCTCCCAGGTAACAGGCGCAAACACAGCTTTCCAAATTAGGGATATACCCCCAATGCTCCAGCAGTACAAAGCCCCCAGTTGTAGGGGGGATAAGATTGGCCGCGACCTGAAACCACCCAAGAGCGGTTGCGTAGTTCTCCTCTCCTTTGTATATATATCCGATTTCATTACAAATCTCAGCCCTAGGAGCATCATATTCGAAGCTTCTCAATAAGGCAGGCAGCACTTTTTCCGCTTCCCCCAAAGCGCGGTAGCAAATCCCTAAGCTGTGGCAGGCTGTGATATTGTCCTCGACCCAGCCTTTTTTTGTTGCCAGGAATTTTTCGAAATATTTTGCTGCCTGTTCCCATAGGCCATGGTCTTTGTTTTCCCGGGCATAGTAATATAATTGTCTGGGGGTCAGGGTTTTGCCGCTCTCAATCAGAGTGGTATAGATGTCTAAATTACGGGTGGATATCTCTGGAGATGCTTCTTTTTTATGATGCACTTCGATATCTGTGTGCAGGACTTTACCAGAATAGGAGATGAACTCATGCACCGGGTCTTGCCAGGTGTAGCCCTTTTTCCGCTTGGTCAGCCGTTCCCGACTAAAGGAAAATGAGGGGTTCCCCATCTCGTCAAATTGGGTAATGTACTTCATGGTCACCACATCCACAGATGGGTTTAAGTTTTGTTTTAATTCCAATAGCTTCTCAAGTGATGCCGCCGGGAAGATATCATCAGCGTCCAGCCACATTTGATAGTCCATGGTGGCTTTAGAGAACGCCTCGTTGCGAGCGGCAGAGAAGTCGTTTATCCAGGGGAAGTCGTAGATTTTATTGGTGTAGATTTTGGCGATGGCTTTTGTCTGGTCAGTTGAACCGGTATCTACTATGATAATTTCATCCACGGCGTCTTTTATGCTGTCTAGGCAGCGGGGTAGGTCTTTTTCTTCGTTTTTTACTATCATGCATAGGGATATGGTGGGCATAGTGGCCTCCAAGATATGAGATATGTATATTCTATGTTATGCAAAGATTGAAAACGCATATCATCCTACAAAAATAGGATAATATGCGTTTTTTAGTTAAAAACTATACTGCGGCCCACAAAAAAAGTGTTATATTGTATGTACTAATTTATCCCACTAGAAAGAGAGACCTTATGCAAAAAGCAACCGGCAACATCGACGGCATACGCCGTACTTATATCACTGCCCTTGAGGGCATATTTGAAATGGAAACCGACCGTAGCGAGTTTGTCTCTGCCGAAATCGTTAATGCTCTTGCTACCTTTACCGGCGCAACCGGCCGGGAAGCCATGGTTTATTTGGACAGGGCTGGGCGGGTAGAGTCTGTTATTGTTGGCGAGCATGACCGGGTCAGCCTGCCTAGCTTGAGCCGACGCCGTTCCGAGGACAGACTTAACGGGCTGCGGTGTATCCATACACATCCTGGGGGCAATTCTGCCCTTTCCAGTGTGGATATCCAATCCCTAAAATACCTGCGATTGGACGCAATGGCGGCTGTTGGGGTGCTGGATGGTGAACCTACTGCCATGCAGGTAGCCATTTTGGATGTCCCAGCCGAGGAGACAGTGGATGGGGAACTGACCGTTAATCTATTTGGCCCATATCGTATACATCGTATCCCTGACGACCAGCTTTGGGAGGAAATAGAAGCCGCAGATGCTCGTATTCGTCCCGATCAATCAAAGAAGGCCGAAGCGGAGATTGCTCGGGCTATTCTTGTTGGTATTGATGTAAAGCAGGGTACCGAAGACCATCCTCTCTACGAGCTTAGGCAGTTGGCAGATACCGCAGGATTTATTACCGTGGGCTATGTAACTCAAGCTCGGGCAAAGCCTGACAGGACTTTTTACTTTGGGCATGGCAAGCTTCAGGAGCTTGCGCTGGAGATTCAAAAGTATAGGGCTGATGCGATTATCTTTGACGACGAGCTTACCCCTGCACAGGTTCGTAATATCCAGAAAGAGCTGGGTAAAATCGAGCTTATTGATCGTACCGCTCTGATATTGGATATTTTCTCAGGCCGTGCCTCCACTCACGAAGGCCGCCTTCAAGTAGAATTGGCTCAAGCCAAGTATCTCCTGCCCAGGATGGCAGGGTATTGGGGGCATTTTTCCCGTATGGGCGGCGGCGGAGCCGGTGGGGGTGGTGCCCGCCGGGGTGAAGGTGAAACCCAGTTGGAGGTAGACCGCCGATTACTCAGACGGCGGGTTGTGGAGCTGGAAAGGGAAATCGACAAGATTAAGTCCCGCCGTGATGTCCAGCGTATCCAGCGGGAGCGTACCAATATTCCCATAGTGGCACTTGTGGGTTATACCAACGCAGGCAAATCCACTTTAATGAATAGTTTATCCGGCAGTGATGTGCTAGCAGAAGATAAACTTTTTGCAACCTTGGATCCCAAAGCCCGTAAAGTAAACCTTGGCAGTGGAGAATTCCTGTTGATAGACACAGTAGGGTTTATCAATAAGTTGCCTCATGACTTAGTCAATGCCTTTAGAGCCACATTGGAAGAAGCCAAGTATGCGGATTTGCTTCTTCATGTAGTGGATGCCTCATCGGATAATTTTCATAGGCAAATGGAAGTTGTGGATGATGTACTCAAGGAGCTTGGGGCACACACAAACCCCACTATGCTGGTGTATAACAAATGCGATGTTGCGGGAGAAGTAGCGGCTGGGACAAAAGGCGTAGCAATTTCCGCTATGACGGGTATGGGATTAGATAATCTTAAAGACGTAATCACCAAGCAGCTTGCGGAGATGCGGATCAAAGTCGAAATACTGCTGCCTTTGGACGCTGGCGCACTTGTGTCCCGGATATATGCCAACGGCCAGGTTCATGACTGCCAATATGAGGATGACGGGATTCGTATTTCGGCAACGGTTGCACAAGATGATGCCGCAAGGCTGCGGGATGCAGCGGTTGTTTAGTGGCGTTTTTATGGTATCATTACCATAAAACAATCGAAGAGGTGCCCCATGAACATTCAAACCATATCAACAGACAAAGCCCCGGCAGCAATAGGCCCGTTTTCTCAAGCCAAAGTCCATAATGGTGTTATTTATGTATCCGGTCAACTGCCCATTGACCCTACAACGGGGGAGATGGAGCTTGGGGATATCAAAAAGCAGGCCCAAATGGTTATGACCAACGTAGCTGCAATCGTTGAAGCGGCAGGCAGCAGTATGGACAATATCCTCAAGGCTACGGTCTTGCTTACGGATATGGCGGATTTTGCACAGGTCAACGAAGTGTATGCCAGTTTTTTTACGGGAGCTCCTCCCGCCCGGATATGTTACCAAGTGTCTGCACTACCTAAGGGTGCATCAGTTGAAGTTGACGCTATTTGCGCTGTATAGTTAGCAATTCCGGCGCGTATTATCCCCTATGGGATGATACGCGCTATTTTAATGTTTGAAGGAGAGTAATATGACCCCTCACTCCACCGACAGAGAAAAAATGCTGGAGGCCATGCTTTTTGCAAGCCCGGAAAGTGTGCCCCTTGCCAGCCTGGCAGATGCACTGGGCTGCGACATTCCCCTTACCAGGAATCTTTTGACCCGTATGGCAGAGTCTTATGCTGCCGATCAATCAGGGATTCAAATACAGGAAACAGACGAGAATTATCGTCTTTGTACCAACCCCATCTACTACCAATCTATTGAGCGGTTATTAAAGCTAAAACCCCGCCGGTCACTGTCTCAAACATTGCTGGAAACTCTGGCAATTGTTGCCTATAAGCAACCAGTTACAAAAGCAATAATCGAAGATATCCGGGGGGTCAATGCGGACCATGCGGTAAATAAATTAATGGAATATGGCCTAATAACAGAAAAAGGCCGCCTGGATGCACCAGGACGGCCTATTTTATTTGGTACCAGTGATGAATTTCTACTGTACTATGGCTTACGAAACGTAGAAGAGCTTCTTGCGGCCAATACAGGAGAGGCGGTTCAGCTTACATTGCAATTGGAGTAGGATGCAAGTCCCCCGGCAAAGGCGAGCTCTCATATACAGGCCAATCTATAAGGCGGCAGTCCAGGAGCGATCGAGAACTGGGGCCAACGAAGACTGGAGGGGAAGCTGTAGGTGAGGGCTCGGCTTTGCCGGGGGTACGTGAATCAGTCGGTATGAAAAATGACCGATATTGGGGGACGGACTTACGACGTCCCCCCTTTCATTTCTTATGCGTTATTCTTGTGCTTTCTTTTGATATGCAACACGGCCAACAATATCATGGTCCCGCCTAGCAGCACAGTGCCTGCCAAAACCGGCATTGAGATGCCCAAACCGCCGGTCATGGGCAAATCCATTACCCTGAAGTTACCCAGGTAGAACAAGTCATCTCTTGGAGCAACCGGATGAGTAGCCGAGGTCAAAACGGGCAAATTAGAGCGTAGTATGGCGGGGATATGGGCACTCCCTACTGTAATAGGAGCGTTGAAGGTATCGGTAGGCATACTGTAAGTGATACGCCATTGGCCAAGGGGTACTTGGAAGTTGGCGGGTGCGATTATTTCTACCAACTGATATTGGTGGCGTGGGTCCATCATAAAGCTGATGATATCTGCTACCGAGGCTGTGCTTGTAGCGATTAGGTAATCGGAGGATAGTATACCGGCTGAAAATATTACTTCCTCCCAGCGAGGATCTAGTACCCCTGCGTTGTACATAACAAGGTCTGCACTGGAAGTGCCTATGGGGGCACCTGGGTCTATGGCGCGGTATAGTCGGAATTGCGCGCCGGGTAGTAGGTTGATGCTTGGGGGAGCTGCGTATAGGTAATTGTCTGTTTTAAGGAAGTCGAAATCTACCAAGCCTATACGGAAGTTGATATCGTAGTTATTGAGTGGATGACGGCGGATATCTGGGATGGATGTGGGTTGGCTGGTGCTGTTTGCGACAAAGGCAGTTGTAGGGATGACCGCGGTTGCATTGCTTGGAGGCCAGTAGCGGCGGTTGGCTGAATTATTGCCAAAGGTTACGCCGTGTAAGGTCAGATTGCTGTAGGCATTGGGTACGCCCCCTGGGTTGGATGGTGCGTTTACGAGGGTTAGTGGGTCGTTGTAGTACTCGTGGCGTTGGGTGTAGATACCGCCGCCCATTTCGCCTGCTGTGTTGTGGGTTATGTGGACGTTGCCCACTACGGGGTGTGTGGCTGTGGTTTCCATGCGGAATGCGCCGTCTTGGGCTACCCAAACGCCGCCGCCGTCATATTCTGCTGTGTTACCTTGGATGATTTTGGGGCTAGCTCCACGTAGGTTGAAAGTACCAACTACATGTAAACCACCGCCAATAGGAGCCGAGTTGGCATTGATTATGGGATAACCTTCGCTGTCATATGTTCCAACTGGGCCACCAATTGTGCCGCCATAGAAATTAAAGATGCTTGTTGCAGTACCAGCTGATATGCCCCCACCCATTGTGCTGGCGGTGTTTCCGTAAATTACACCATCGTTCATTGTAAAAGTGCTGTTTGTCCAAATATTTACACCACCGCCGCCGTTTGCGGCAAGTGATTCATTGTCGAATATTTCACCACCGTTCATGATGAAATTGGTGCCTGTATTAATTACAACACCGCCGCCGCCGCCGACATGTGTGTTTCTATTATTGTGAATATAACCGCCATTCATGATTAGGGTTACGTTGCTGTGCGCATGTATGCCGGCACCAGAACTATAGGATACGTTATATCTTATTTCTCCGCCATTTATTGTAGCGAGAACACCGTCATGCAATCTTATGCCGCCACTGTGTGCATTGTCCATACTAGCACCGACGTTAAGGGTACGATTGTGTTCGATGTATCCACCATTCATTTCAAACACGGCATTATTCCTTACCCCGACACCGCCGCCAAGCAGGGCTGTGTTGTGTCCAATTGTACCTGCATTCAGCATCATTGTAGTGCCGGTGCCTACCACATAAACCCCGCCGCCGACATGATTGGCAGTTGTGCCGGTTGCCTGGTTACCTGCAATTAGCCCTGTGCCAGGTACAACCTCGCCGCCACCGGATGGAGTGTAGTCTTGCATATAAAAGCTTGCGCCATTGCCTACCCATACACCGCCACCACTAAGGGCAGTGTTGGCATATGGATTAGCTGCGCCGGGGGCGAGATTAGACGGAGCTACGCCGCCTATGGTGCCGCCTGTCATTGTGAAGGTCGCCCCATCATTGCTAACCACAACCCCACCGCCATTGCCATCCGCATTATTATCTAAAATATACCCACCGGACATATTGAAATCAGCGGTAGTAGGGTTGGCGGTAATTACGCCTGTCATGTGTACCCCGCCGCCATCAAGCCCAGCATTATTTCCGCGAATAGACCCGCCGGACATGGCAAATGTGTTGCCTTGGAAGCGCACACCACCGCCGCCAAATATCGACTGATTGCCATATGCGGAGTCCTCATCGCCTATGATGCCTCCGCTCATGGTAATATTGGCCGCTCCCCAGCCGGTAATAATACCGCCGCCTGTACTATTTGCGGTATTGTTTCTTATTCTACCGGCCGACATGATTAATTGCCCGCCATTGTTTGTAATGTGAACGCCACCACCACCGCCAGTTGCAAGATTGCCAGTGATAATACCGTAAGTTGGATTTTCGGTCGTGCCGCCTTCGTTCATATTAACTGTAGCACCGCCACCTACAAACACACCACCACCACTGGCAGCTCGGTTGCCGTTTGTGGTGATACCCGCAGCGGCACTTGAATCACCTATCGTACCGCCGGTCATAGTGAAAGATGTGGTGGGATCGGTTATAAACACACCGCCGCCTGCGGACGGTATGTCTCCATCAGGATTATATCTATTGCGTATAATAATACCGCCGCTCATTTCAAATGTGGCGCCGTCGTTTACCAGAACACCAACCCCGCCCCTGGCACGATTAGCTTCAATGGTACCAGCAGACATTTCAAATGTGGTCTCTGGGCCTGTTACATATACACCACCGCCTGCTTGATTATTGGCTTGGGCTGTTGTGGCTGTGTTGCCTATGATAGTACCGGTGTCAGGGATGGGTGTGCTGCCGCCAGAAGGGGTATAGTCTTGCATATAAAAGCTCGCCCCGTTGCCTACCCATACACCGCCGCCGCGTACCGCGCTGTTTCCTTGGGCTGGGTTGGTTGCGTGACCTATTGTACCGCTGGTCATGGTGAAAGTCCCACCCGTAACATGTGCCCCACCACCTTCTAAGATGGGGTTGGTGTTTCCGGGCTGGTTGCGATTGTTGAAGATGGTTCCGCCATGCATGTTAAAGATACCGCTAATCATCATAACGCCACCACCGCGATAGGCACGGTTTTGCTCTATTGTACCGGCATAAAAATTGAAGGTAGAAGTTGCGGTTTGAATATATACTCCGCCACCGCCTTGTGTGGCTACCGCGCTTGTTGCAGTATTATTGATGATGGTACCTGTACTACCACCAGTACCAGTTTGCATGTTAAAAGTAGTGGCTGGTCCTAGAAATACGCCTCCACCGGGACCATTGGTGGCGGTATTGTTTGAGATTGTGCCGCCGGTCATTGTGAAGGAAGAATTGGTTGGTATTACACCGCCGTTACTAGTAAGTGTTACACCGCCTCCGCCGCCATTGAGCGAAGTATTTCCAGTAATAGAACCGCCACTCATGTTAAATTCGGAATCTAGAAATATCCGTACGCCAGAGCCATTGCCAACATTTACGTTTTGATTGTTGCTTATGGAACCGCTGGACATAGTAAACGTACTGTTATCTCCTACAGCTACGGCTCCTGCTGTTGATGTTGTTGTGCCAGTAATCGTACCTCCAGATAGAGTAAACGAGCTATTATTAGACACGCTTACACCGCCGCCACCGCCACCGCCATCGGCGATGCTGACTATTGTCGTAAAATGAGTATTTTGTATCACACTACCTGGCCTCATAAACAAGTATCCGCTATTAACCGAGACACCACCGCGAAAATCGGTTTGACCAGTAACCCGCTGCCCATCCAGGACGATATGGCTTAAGGTTAAAGTTGCACCAGCGGCAACATGGAAATGCCGACCTGTTGTAGTGACACGGTTTATTGTTTGCGTAACAGCCGGTGCGGTATGAAGAATGGGATACCCGACACTATCGTTAAGATTAGTACTCTGACTAGTAATAATGATATGCCGCCCCGCTGGTATTGTAACGGTACCCGTTAAACTAATATCCTGTGGTACGCTTATAACTAGATTGCCAGGATTGTTGTTAAATGCGTTGTTCCATGCTGCTAAATCACCAGGCAAAGCCAATGTGACAATTGTAAATCCTCCTGGGGCATTAGAGGCAAATGGGGTAAAGCCTATATGTCCGCTAGGGTTGTCATTCCATGTATGATTAATCGTGACTACGGTGTAGGTTCTTGATTCGGCAATAGCTACGACTTCACTAATATCATCATATTTTTCAACGATTTCTGTCTCATAGCCGATTGAGTATGTCCAACCATAAGGTAACTTGAGGCTTATATATCTAGCATAAATCGCCACCGGTATCCTTATGTGTATAAAATCCCCATCCAATATAATCCCATGCTGTATATAGGGGTAAACAGTTACATTGCCGCGGTCATCTACATATATTTCCACGGGGCTAGAATACTTATATGTTATTTCAGGAGCATAATCATTCTCATACCATTCATAAATATATCCCGGCGCGTAACCTATATACCCGCCCTCTACATAGCCATCGTTATAATATCCTACATTATAATAATGGTACTCATACACATTTTCGATGCTATATGCGGGGAGGGAAATATGCATATAGTTGTTTTCGTCATAGATATGTTCATCCACCCCGTAGTCTATGTATCCTTCACTCCAGTCATATGTATATACCGGTGCTTCACCATAATATCCGTATCCATTTGCGTCATATGCTATTATTACAACCACTGTCACTATTGCAAGCACTGCCAGCAATGCCAATATACGGAGATAGTTGCTTGCTTTTGAATTTGTTATTTTATTTTTCATCTCTTCAGCTCCTTGAAATTTTATTTATATATTCCTACATTCCTTTACCAATGATACAATCATGAAGAAAGGTCGGTGAGGTATTTGAAAGAACGTAGCAAAGTTTTTTGGCATGAGGCTTTCGTAGAAGCATTACAACTTGAATTTCATAGCTATCTTGATTATCTAGTTTTTGATGCGGAGTACCCTCTTAGTAAAGAAGCCTTGATTATGGATGTCCTGGTAATTAAGAAAGAACCTAACCAAATCATCCGAAAAAATATCGGTAGGATACTCAAAGGTCATAATATCTTCGAGTTCAAGAGCGAATCAGATTCCATCACACAACATGACTATAATAAGGTCACCGCTTATGCTTTGCTGTACTCATCTTTTACTCAAATACCTGTATCTGACATAACGGTGTCCTTCGTCATTACCCCTCATCCAAGGTCTCTATTAAAATATCTGGAATATGAACGAGGGCTCGCGATACAAACTCAAGAATCTGGTATATACTATGTCATAGGCGATATCTTTCCGGTGCAAATCTTGGAGAGCAAAGCTCTGTCACCGGAGGAAAACTTATTTTTACGAAACTTGCGCAGCAACCTTACCACCGAAGATATTGCTCAAACCACCAAATCCTACAAGAGCTTAAAATCCTTTGAAACGAAAAACGTATACTTTAACAGGCTAATGCAGGCAAACAGTAAAACCATTAAGGAGGCAATTCATATGTTTGATAAAGACATTATTGAAATTATTCTTGCCGATGAAGTAAAGGAAGTTATAATGAATGGCGCAGAAGAACGTGGCTGGTTTGCTGCTCGTGACTTTGAAAAGGCAAAATCACTTGCAAAAAAATTACTTTCACGAGGTGACACAATCGCAGAAGTTGCAGAAGTCACCGAGCTGTCATACGAAACTGTTGCCAACCTGGCATAACCATCAATCCTTCCAAGGCACCCGTAAATAGCGGGTGTCTTTTTTCATCTCTTCGGCTCCTATGCATGTGGTAACCCATCCCACAAAAGCGATATTGATATCCTCATAGACAGCATAGGTCAAATAAGAGGGATTGACTTTTTTGGCGTTCTTGAGGACATTCAAGATATCCTCAAAATCCCCGTAGACCTCATAGAATCATCCCAAATCATAGAGGGCGGACGCATACAGCACGAAATTGCAAAGACGGGAGTCGTTATCTATGAAAGAGCATGAACAGGTTATTTATCGTGGAATTGGCAGGTCGGTTGGATGACCACTTTGTAAAGCAATACAGCCTTATTCCCTGGCGCAAAATTAAGGGGATGCGCAATAGAGTTGTCCATGACTAGGTGCTCCTTTTTTGTTAGTAGCTAGGGGTAACACTCATGCCATAATGCAAGTATGCAGATTTTCATATCCACAACTCCAAATATTTTTGTATTCGAAGAAGTTCAATCATCATAAATGCATTTATCAATTCTGTTAAGAATCAAAGTTCGCATAAACAGTTTTTTTTAGGCAAAAAAATAACCCATGTAGGGGTAACGCTACATGGTCTTGCAAATCCTTTGATTATAGGGCTTTTTACATGTCCGCTACAGAGCCGTGGCTTGTAAGCGAAATAAATATTGCTTCGTACAACTTATTCTTTTCTCTGAATCACATAAAAATATAGGTGGTTTTATATGCGTTTTTAGAGGTTTACGCTAATTACGATTGTGTAACAATTTTAGGAAAAACTTAAGCGACGACTTTATCAGGATAACTAATATAGTAATTCCGGTTCAAAATCAGCTCTGGACTGCGCTTGTGAATTGCCCAAAAGCCGGCAATTCAAAGCTTGCCATAGCTGTTTTTCACACGGATTTACTTTAATAGCTATTTCCGTTACAGCTTTACGCATATCACTAACAATAATTTCAAGTTTGCCCATCACATCATCGTCATAATACGCTGTCCCACACTGAGTGCACTCCGTACATGGCACATGTTTAACAACAATAACGCAGCTAGAAATATTTACGACATGGTTGGTAACACCTGCTTTCATGTCTC
>Ga0123355_10001490_pt1 | contig 32652 bp, 35 predicted proteins | sample TergutEmb28metaG_3_FD_89872 | JGI IMG/M metagenome (GOLD analysis project Ga0123355, IMG submission 89872) | Embiratermes neotenicus P1 segment gut microbial communities from Petit-Saut dam, French Guiana - Emb289 P1 | ecosystem: Host-associated > Arthropoda: Insects > Digestive system > Gut ...
ATCCTCAGTCAGCTTCGCTGACAGCTAGGTTGCATCGTAATGTGCACCCGTAGGGACGGTCGCCTCGACCGTCCGCGGACGACCGGGGGCGGTCGTCCCTACGAAATATTTGTCCGTGTTGTACATCGCTGACAGCTCCTTTGGAAAAGGAGCTTTAGGGGCAAGGACCAAGGGGGCTGAGGCAAAATTTTTGTTTTGCCTCAGCCCCCTTTTAAATTGGTATATTTAGAGGACAAATTCAAGGATAACCAGGCTGAGCGCCATCACAGCCATGCCGGCGAACAGCCACTTCATGACCAAGTGGTGCTTCCCGTATTTCTGCGCCGCAGGCAACAGCTGATGGATCGCCACAAATACCATAATGCCGGCCACGGCGGCAAAGGCGATTCCAAAGACAGCTTCCATATCTTCAAACACATTTTGCAGTAACAGCCACGCCACAAATGCGCCTACGACCTGTACAAGCCCTGCGCCGGAAGAGATCAGAAAGGCTTTGGCCTTGCTGCCCGTGGCATAATAGATAGGCGCCGCCGTGGCAATGCCCTCGGGCATGTTGTGAATAATGATGGCGATGGCAATTGCGATGCCCGTAACCGGATCGTGCATGAACGCGATAAAGGTGATCAGCCCCTCAGGGAAGTTGTGTATGGCCAGGGTCGTGGCGGACATGAGGCCTGTGCGCTTCAGTTCCTTTTTCTCACCGGGGGAAAACTGTTTCTCCCCTTGAGCGTTGGGAGTTAAGATCTCTGTAATCGCGTCGTTGTGGGGGATAAATTTGTCGATGACCATCATCAGAAGAATCCCTGTGAAAAAAGCTGCCGTCGCAATCAGGAGGCCCTGCCCTTCGCCGTAGCCGTATTCCAGAGTTTCCATGGCCTCCAAAAATATCTCTGCAAATGAGACGTAGAGCATGACCCCGGCGGAGAAACTGAGGCAGATGGACAAAAACTTTGTGTTGGTGGTTTTGGAGAACAAAACCACCAGGCCGCCCGCTCCTGTGGCCAGGCCCGCTATGAGGATAAACAAAAATGCAAACAACACGCTATTCATAGAGAATACCTCGAATCCAGAGTTGTATCTTTTGGTTAGTCTATGCTAACTGCTGATATGTTAGCATAGACTAACTCCCGTGTCAAGCGGTTTTGAGAAAAAAGTCGAAAATTTGGAATGTGTTTGCTATTTCTCCAGGCGGCAAGGAACAGGCGAATGCATATTGACATACTATGATAAAAAAGCAGATAGGAGCATAGAAATGATTACAGAGCAACAATACGTCGTGTTATCCTTGGAACTACACATGTTTTTCGGCCGCATCATGAAAGAGCACGCCATCTTTTTAGAGGCGGGGTTTACGCCGGCCAACGGGGAATTTGGGCGGACGGCGGATCACTATAAGAGGCAGTTTGAGACGGTTTTATCCAATGCCGTACAGTTGGGGGACGGGATTATCCGGCCGGATGCGGCATCATCCGGTGAACTCGTCACGGACTATACACTGGGGGCGGAGGAAAAGACCCAGCACGTTACGGGCATTGTGATCAACCGGGAGATTACCCGGCAGGAATCCCGCCTCCAGGGGGCCGCAAGCCCCCGGATCACGCCGGTACTAGTGCAGCAGGTGCGGCATTTGAATATACATACCAGGCCGTTGCTGGACGGATTGATTGAATTTAAGACGAATGTGTTAGATCACGTGTTGTCGTGCAATATGTTTACGGCCAACTATCCGTTGCTAATTGAACATATACGGCGTGAGGCCGAGCAGTATAGAAGTCATTTGATGGCGCTGGAAAGCGGTGAAAATCCCGATGATAACTTGAAGGAGGCGGAACTTTTCTGGGATCAGATCATGATGGAGCACGCCCTGTTTATCCGGGGTCTGCTGGATCCGACGGAGAATGAGTTGATCCTTGCGTCTGATATGTTTGCACATGAGTACGCCGGGTTGCTGGAAGAGGCCAGAGGAGCGACAGAGGCGACGATGCACAGTGTGACGGACAAAACCTTACGGGAGACAATAAAATACCGGGACTTTAAAGCGGCGGGGACAGAGGGGATCGCCGCCTGTAAAATACGCAGCGTGATTCTGCCCCTGCTGGCAGATCACGTCCTGCGGGAGTCGAACCACTATATCAGAGTGCTCCGGCAGGCCGGCTGACGGAAATCGGGGCGTTTGGCGGGAGAGAGCTATTTTTCTTGCTTTTTCGGCAAAAAAGAGATACAATCATAGCCGATAAAAAACAGAAGCAAAAGGGAGAAAATGATGAAACTGAAATATCTGCCAAACGCCATCACCTTGTTAAGAGTTGTCCTGGTCATCTCTCTGATCTTTATCCCGCCTCTCACCCCGGCGAGTATTATTGTATTCCTCGTCGCCGGGGGAACGGATATGATTGATGGGGCCTTAGCGCGGAACATCAAAGACGCACACAGCGAATTGGGCGCGGAGCTGGATAGCATGGCGGATATGCTCATGGTGGTTGTCACAATTTTCTTCATCATGCCTGCCATGAACCTGTGGCCGTGGCTGTGGTTTGCGATTCTGGCCGCGCTGGGATTCAAATTGATGTCCGCAGTGCCTGGGATTGTAAAGCATCGCAAAGTCTTCTTTTTACATACCATCTCAAATAAAATATTGGCCATGCTGTTGTTTATCGGCGCCATCTTGTATTTTATTTTCGGCGGACACACGGCGGTAAATGGGTACATCGTATTTTTATTGGTGGCCGTATTTGTCATCACCATCGAGGAAATGGTCATAATCAGTATGTTGGACTATCCCAACAAGAATATCAAGGGGGTTTGGGAGGTCAACCGGGTGAATCGGGAATATAGAAAAACGATTGCGAAATCACCGGCAGATGCAGTATAATATACGTATTGACGGGGTTGTTAAATCCCCAGGTGGTGCGCACAGCGGAGATGATGGATATCTGCTGTATCGTCATCGTTCGGGGCAAAACCCCGGATGCGCAGACGGTAAAGCTGGCAGACGATAAGGACATTGTCCTCATGACGACGAAAAATCACATGACAAATAGGCGTTGCCAATTACAATACGGTAGGCGGTTATGTTTAACATGATATGCTAATGAAAAATCAGAAAGGTTGCTGAAAAATGAATCAAGAAGTTATTAAAAGAGCAAGTGAACTCATCAACTCTATGGCAGAGTATAAATTAGGCGGCATGGAAGGCTACGCCGCACTTTCCCTGATTGATGATAACGGCTACCCCACGGCCACCACGTTTTGCATTACAAGAGCTGACGGCATAAAGTGGCTGACGTTTAATACGGCTACGGATAGACCCTATGCTGAACGAATTAACAAAAACAATAAAGCCTGTGTATGTATCAATTCCAGCGCATACACAATCAATCTCGTTGGCAGAGCCGAAGTATTAACCGACCTTGAAACGAAAAAAGAAAATTGGCTTCCATTTTTTGACGATGGCGTACATTGGAGCGGCGTGGACGACCCGACATTATTGATTATACGTTTTACAACAGAACGCTACACCATAACTTTCGCAGATGACCCCGGTAATTATGCAGCAGGCAACTTATAAAATGAGCATAACGCCGTTGCTCCCTACGATACAGGCGTAACAACATCGTGTTGCCGCCGATAAACTCCCGCTATTGCAATCTCCGCCCCAGATAGGGTCGCCTTGCCCGCCTCCAGCAATTCCGGAGGCAGGCGGAGGCAGATGCCGCATTGGCCGGAGAGGGTCTCCGGTATGGGCATGACTTTGACGGGCAGATTTGCGGCGAGGAGCGCCCGCTCTCCGGCGATGGCATCGCGGGTGGAGGGGAAGACGAGCAAAATTTCTTCGATCAAGAGGAACCCTCCTTTTATAGCTGAATCAAACGGTCAGCTTGGGCCATCTCTTGGACGATCTCCAGCATGTTGGCGATCTCACCGACGCCCAGTTGATCCCGCATATCGTAGTAATCCACACAGGTGCCGCAGATGAGAATCTGGGTGCCTTTTTTGGCCATAGTTTGGAGATCAGCCAGAGCGTTGCTGTCTGATAGGGCCAGCTTGATCCCGCCGTTGAAGAAGAGCAGGTTCCGGGGGGGGATATCCAACTGGGAGAGGGTGTAGAGAAATCCCTTGATGAGAATCTCCCCCAGTTCTTCACTGCCTTGCCCCATAGACGCCCGGCCAATGGCCACGGTGAGTTGCCCCCCCTCTTGGGGTATGATGCCCGGTTGATCCATTGTCTCCGGCCCGTGTGCGCCCACGGTGATGGTGATGCTGTATCGCCCATCGCCCTGATCCGTGTGTGTATAGCCATAGCCGGAAGTGCGGGCCATGCGTTCCAGATTCTCCGCTGCCATCTGATTGTCTACAAGAATTTGAATCCGCCCGCCGTCGGGCGGAAATGCGGAAAGAGCCTGTCGGGCCTGGACCATAGGGGCGGGACAGGCCAATCCGGTTGCGTCAATTGAGATCATTGGGTGCGCCTCCTTTTTACTTCTGTAAAATATTATAACACAAAAATGACAACACGACGATCTTGTGATATAATGAGAAATAATTCCAAAGAGAAAAGTCAGAAACACGAACATGGAGGAACTATGAACCCAATTATTGAAGTAAAAAACTTCACCAAACGATACGGCAAATTCACTGCCGTGGATAACATCTCCTTTGATGTGGCCGAGGGGAGCATCTTTGCATTCTTGGGGCCAAACGGGGCGGGGAAGAGCACGACAATCAACACCCTCTGCACCATCTTTGAGAAGACCGAGGGGATCCTGCGCATTGACGGCAAAGATGTCTCCACCCAGAAGAGCGATGTGCGTCGTGCCATCGGCGTGGTCTTCCAAGACTCCACCTTGGACAAGAAGATGACGGTGGAGGAAAATCTGAGAATGCACTGCGTATTTTATAGTGTGCCAAAATCAGAAGTAAATGAGCGGATTCGTTTCGTCTTGGAGCTGGTGGAACTCTCCGAGTGGCGGAAAAAGCGGGTGAGCACCCTCTCCGGCGGCATGAAGCGTCGGGTGGAGATTGCCCGGGGATTGATCCACTACCCGAAAGTGCTGTTCTTGGATGAGCCCACCACGGGCCTAGATCCCCAGACCAGGGCCCACATTTGGGAGTATATTGTAAAACTGCAAAAAGAGAAGAATATCACCATGTTTCTCACCACTCACTATATGGACGAGGCGGAGATATGCAATCAGGTGGCCATTATGGACGGCGGGAAGATTGTGGCCAACGACACGCCCTTTGAACTCAAAAAGCAGTACACCAAAGACCGGGCTTACATCACCACAGAGCGCCCGGAGGAGTTGGAACGGCTTTTGCACGCACACAACTTGGACTATATCAAAAAGCCTAAGTATTACCGTGTAGATGCCAGCAACGTTCCCGTTTTGTTGCAGGTGCTGGGCGAGCAGAAAGATGTAATCACGGATTTGGAGGTCAAAAAAGGCACGTTGAACGACGTGTTCTTGGAAATCACCGGCAAAGAAATCAGGGAGGGGACTGCGTCATGAATACGGTTTTAGCGCTCTGTATGCGGAATCTTAAGGAATTTGTGAGAAACCGGACACGGCTTATCTTCTCCATTGTGTTTCCATTCTTTTTTATCTATATATTTAGCGGCATTTTTCGCAATGAGTATATCGAGAATCCCATCTCCTATATGTTGGCCGGGATTGCCATCGCCACGGTGTTTGACTTCTCCCTCCGGATCTCTTCCACGACCATTGACGATATGGCCTCCGGCTTTATGAAAGAGGTGTTGGTCTCGCCTGTGTCCCGACTCAGTGTGGCAGGGGGACAGTTTCTCTCCTCGGCGGTGATCGCCACGTTACAGGGGCTGCTCATTATCATCGTGGGATTTGTCATTGGATTTCGGATCACGACGCCTCTGACGCTTCTATACATGCTCATCGCCATGATCTTTGTGGGGTTTGTCTTTGCCGGATTTGGCCTGTTTCTGGCCACGAAGACGAAGAGCACCCAGACCTTCCAGGTGGTCTCTGTGGCCATCACCATGCCCATGACCTTTTTATCCGGTGCGTATATCCCGCTGATCTATCCCACTGTACCACAACTGTTGATCTATATCGGGTATTTCAATCCCCTGACCTACGCCGTGGCCCTGTTCCGGACAATATCCCTGGAACGGCTGGATGCGCCCCAGGCCCAGATGATCGCTGAGCGGTTGGCGTTTGAGATCGGCGGCTTCGTTGTGACCCCGTGGATATCTGCACTGTTCCTACTGGGGTTTGGTGTGTTGTTTTTATTTTTGTCCACCCTATCCTTTGCAAGAACAGATTTCTCCAAAGTGAGCCGCGGGGCGGGGGAGAATATTGATTGGTAGAGTTCAATTAACAATGAACAGATACCAGATAACAATTAAAAAAAGGCGAATCCGCTATCACAAATTTGTGTGACGGATTCGTTTTTTTATATTTTCTCGCCCTCGGCGGGGAAATATAAAAAAACTGTTGACAAGTGCATACTCGTCCTGATATAATGTGCTTGTTCAATAAGTACACTATAGAGCGAAAGGTGAGGATTGCTCTGGATATTATTATCAGTAGTAGCACCAGCAAGCCCATATATGAACAGATCACCATGCAGATCAAGGCCATGATTATGAGCGGTGAATTGCAGACCGGTGCGCCCCTTCCATCTATGCGCGCCCTGGCCAGATCCATTCACGTCAGTGTGATTACTGTCCAAAAGGCCTATGAGGATCTGCAGCGGGACGGGTTCATTGACACCACCGTGGGGCGGGGAAGTTTTGTGGCGGCGCAAAACAGAGAATTTATTCAAGAAGAACAGCAGCGCAGGGCGGAGGAACACTTAGAGACCGCCGCAGAAATCGGAAGAACCAACGGGATTCCGGTTGAAAAACTGGTTGAGCTGTTACAGATATTCTATCGAGGAGAGGATTAAATATGCAAACGATTTTAGAAGTAAAGGGATTGAGAAAGGCGTACAAAGACTCGGATTTTTGCCTGAATGATGTCTCGTTTTCCATCCCCAGCGGGACGATTATGGGGTTTGTAGGCGAAAACGGGGCGGGGAAGACCACGACCATCGGCTGCATTCTCAATACATTGATCAAAGACGGTGGAACAGTTGAAATATTCGGCAAAGAGATGACCGATAAAAGTGCCGATATCCGGGCGGACATCGGAGTCGTTTACGATACGAATGCGTTTCCGGAACATTTGACGGCGGCGAAGATATCCTCTGCCATGCGGCATATCTACTCCAATTGGGATCAGGCCTTATTTCGGGAGTATTTGCGTAAATTCAAACTGCCTGAGAAGAACAAGATCAAAACGTTTTCCAGAGGCATGACCATGAAACTGGCCATTGCGGTGGCCCTATCTCATCGGCCGAAACTATTGGTTTTAGATGAGGCCACAAGCGGGCTGGACCCCATTGTCCGGGATGATATTTTAGATGCGCTCTTAGAGTTTGTACAAGATGAACGCCATTCCGTTTTGTTTTCTTCCCACATCACGTCAGACCTGGAAAAAGTGGCGGACTATATCACCTTTATCCATGACGGTAGTATTATTTTCAGCGAGAAGAAAGATGTGCTGAAATACAACTACGGCGTGATGCGCTGCAAGGCGGCCCAGTTTGCGGAAATTGACAAAGAGGATATACTCGCCTATCGCAAGCACGATTATCAGATTGACGTGTTGGTGGCCGACAAAGAGGCCGCCGCAAAAAAATATGGCGGCATGGTAATAGATACTGTGAGCATTGAAGAAATTATGCTCATACTCGTGAAAGGGGAGAGACCATGAAAACAAAAAATCCAATGAGAGGCCTGTTGACATTTACAATTCATGCGGCAAGCGGAAATGCCTCTCTCGTCTTGCTGGCCTGCCTTGTACTGGCGGTTGCTTTTTTGGTGATAGGCCATGCATTCTTTCTAAATATGTTTGCTCTCGCCGCACTGGTCATATTTCCCATGATGGTGATAGCGAGTATGGGGGATAAGTCTGGAAAGTGGGAACGTTTTCAACTCACACTGCCCATCAGAAGAAGGAACTTGCTCGCAGTACAGTATATAACTGTTTTGTTTACCGCAATCCTGGGGGTCATACTTGTGGTTGTAACCATCGGTGTGGGATATGTTCTGGGCGAAAGTGTGTTGTTTGACGACGGCATTGTTGCACTTATAGCCGGTATGGCGCCTACGTTGGGTATGCCGTTTTTTATGGCAGGCATGTTTTTTATGCTGGCTTCTTCCAAAATAGGAAAGGGCAGGGAGGCAGGACTTGTATCAGTTTGTCAGTTTGCCGCAATTGGAATCATACTGCTGGCCCCCTGGGTGGGAGACCGCTTTGATTTGTCCTTTCACACGCTTGCAATAGGGATTCTCGCCGTGTCGGCGCTGATCTTTATCGTCTCCTATTTTATTACCCGGGTACTGTACGCCAAAATGGATTTTTAGAAGGAGCTTGATTCAACATGAAAGATTTAAATGCGTACAAACTGAAATGGATCGCCATTATCGGCATGATTTTGAATCACATGGTTGTGGCATGGTGGGAAATCATACCCCTATGGTTGGTGTTCCCTATGTATGCCGCAGGCGGCCTGACATTTCCCATTATGGGCTACTTTGTGGTGGAGGGATACAAGCACACCTCGAATCTCAAACGGTATATTTTGCGAGTTCTGGCATTTGGGCTAATCGCAATGCCGTTTCATATTTTGGCATTGGGTATCCCTCTTGGGGGAGGAAGCCCGGCGCTGTATCCGTGGCTGAACATTATGTTCAGCATTGCGCTGGGCCTGCTTGTTCTGGTCATGTATGACAAGATAAAATTCCGTGTGCTTTTCTGGCTGATATATGTAATTTTGATCGTGCCAATTTCGTTTCTATTTTTTGAGTGGTATTTTATCGGCGTTACGATGGTACTGTTGTTTTACATCATCAAGAATGAGAGCGTAAGGCGCATTGTGCCGCCTATTTTTGCGGGGGTTTGCTGGCTGGGGCTCTCTCTGCTGCCAACGATGGAGATACCCTATGAGATTCTTCCGGAAGGATTTTCGCCGCTTATTGGAAATCCAGAGTTTGCAACTGTAATGACAACCTTTATTATAGGCTGTGTTGCCGCAGCGGTTCTGCTGAAAAACTACAACGGCGAGCGGGGCAAGCGGATGAAGTGGCTGTTTTATATATTATATCCACTGCATTTGGCAGTGTTAGCCGCAGTTGCTTTGGCATTAGGGCTGATAACGCTATAGAGAGACAATCTAAGGCATCCGCTTATAAGTGGATGCCTTGGCAGTTCGGTGAAAAATCCAATTCCAAATGAAAAAATCGTTGACTTTGCCGTTTTATCTATGGTATACTATTTTTACCTGTCGGCAGAGAGGTTTTTTTGTTGTGTGCAAAGCGCACCAAACATAAAATCGGCTACTGTCAAATATACAGGGAGGCAATGCCGTGGAGTCGAATGCGCTCCGGGGCGAAAAGAACAGGAGGTGCCGTAAATTGCGCGTGAAAGTGACCTTGAGATGTAACGATTGCAAACAGAGAAACTACAATACCATGAAGAACAAAAAGAATACGCCGGATCGGATGGAAATGAACAAATACTGCCGATTCTGCCGCAAGCACACCGTACACACTGAGACGAAGTAGGGGAGGATGTAGCATGAGTCAAGATAAGAAAGACAAAAAGCCCGGTATCGGCACCCGCATCGTCAAGTGGTTCAGAGGACTGATCAGCGAACTGAAAAAAGTGACCTGGCCCAGCAGATCCCAGATCATGAACAACACTTGGGTGGTGTTGGTGGTCATGGGCGTATGCGCTGTCGCCATTTGGGGCTTTGACTACGTCGCGGGATTGGTCGTCCGGACGTTGATCAACGTTGTCGGGTAAGGGCGATGGCAGAGACTGCAAAGTGGTATGTGGCGCACACATACTCCGGATATGAAAACACAGTTGCGGCCACGATCCTAAAAGCCGCAGAGACCAGACGGATGCTGGATCTGATCCTGGAAGTCAGTATCCCTATGGAGACCGTAACGGAGCGCAACGGGAACGAGACCAAGACCGTAGAGCGGAAAATCTTCCCCGGATACGTGCTCATTAAAATGATCATGACAGACGAGTCCTGGCATCTGGTGCGCAACACCAGGGGCGTTACCGGATTCGTGGGCAGCTCTACCGGCCCCGTGCCTTTGACAGAGGAAGAAATCCAGATCATGGGCGTGGAGAAACACGAGATCGTCTTGGCCTACAACGTGGGCGACACAGTGAAGGTCATCGATGGGCCTTTAGACGGGTTTCTCGGTACGGTGGAGGAGTTGGAGCCAGACCGGGACATGGTTCGGGTGGTGGTTTCCATGTTCGGCAGGGAGACCCCTGTGGATCTCGAACTAGACCAGGTGGAGCCGGTCACATAATTACTAAATCGGAGGTGCTTATACCTTGGCACAGAAAGTTGTTGGATTTATTAAACTGCAAATCCCCGGCGGGAAGGCCACACCAGCCCCCCCAGTGGGTCCCGCGCTGGGTCAGCACGGCGTAAATATCGCCCAGTTCACGAAGGAGTTTAACGAGCGCACCAAAAATGATATGGGTGTTACCATCCCCGTGGTCATTACGGTCTATGGAGATCGCTCCTTTAGCTTCATCACCAAAACACCCCCTGCTGTCACGCTGATTAAGCAGGCCATCAACCTGGATAAAGGGTCCGGTGTGCCCCAGCAAGACAAAGTGGGCAAGATCAGTTCGGAAGACATCCGGAAAATCGCCGAGAAGAAGATGCCGGATCTCAACGCCGCATCTGTCGAGTCGGCCATGCGTATGATCGCCGGCACATGCCGGAGCATGGGTGTCGTTGTAGAGGACTAATTTATATTCGCCGAAAGGCGCGAAATCTGTGGGAGGACGTGTTCGTCCGGCAACCACTAAGGAGGAAATCAATTTGTTCAGAGGTAAAAAGTATAAAGAGAGCGAAAAGCTCGTTGATAAGACAAAGTTGTACGATCCCCAAGAGGCGTTTGAGACTGTGATCAAAGCCAGTCCCGCCAAGTTCGACGAGACAGTGGAGCTCCACGTCCGCTTAGGCGTTGACTCCCGCCACGCTGACCAACAGGTCAGAGGCGCGGTTGTCCTGCCCAACGGTACGGGCAAGACCGCCCGCGTATTGGTCATCTGTAAGGACGAGCGCCAGCAGGAGGCCACAGACGCCGGTGCCGATTTCGTCGGCGGCGACGACATGATCGAGCGGATTCAAAAAGAAAACTTCTTCGATTACGACGCCATTGTGACCACTCCCGATATGATGGGAAAAGTAGGTCGTCTCGGTAAACTCTTAGGCCCTAAGGGACTGATGCCCACCCCCAAAGCGGGGACCGTATCCCCCGACATCGCCAAGGCGGTTTCCGAGCTGAAGGCCGGTAAGATTGAGTACCGTCTGGATAAGACGAATATCATCCACTGCCCCATCGGCAAAGTGTCTTTCGGGCCGGAGAAGCTGGTGGAGAACTATACGACCTTGATCGACGCCATCATCAAGGCCAAGCCAGCCGCCGCCAAGGGCCAATATATCAAGAGCTGTGTAACAGCCTCCACCATGGGGCCGGGCGTGAAGATCAACGCACAGAAATAAGATAATACCGCAATCAATAGAGCCCGCAATTCTCAGTGGAATTGCGGGCTTAACACAAAGAAAAGAGTGAGTTGAGAATGCATTATCATAATATGATATATATCGTCCTGGCGGCAGCTTTCGTGCTGTGGAATGTGATTGCCTTTGCCCTCTACGGCATAGATAAGCGCAAGGCGGAAAAGAAACAATGGCGCATCAGCGAAGCCGCTCTAATCGGCTGCGCGTTCCTAATGGGCGGCATCGGGTCGTTTTTGGGGATGCGGGCATTTCGCCACAAGACGAAGCATCTGAAGTTTCAGGTGTTGGTACCCTTGGCAGTAGTTGTGAATCTCGGCGTGATTGCGCTGCTGTACTTTTTGGGCTTGTTTGATCTCTGTGACTGTGCTTGAGGTTTAACTGGGCTCTAGGTTGAAAACAAACAGGTGCGGAGGAATTAAAGTATGTGCATGGCATTGTACATAGGTTCCGACAATGTATTGCCCTTGATTGAGTGGAGAGAGGGCGAACCGCTCCCAATTGACGTGCGTGAATTGGACCTCTCAATTCGGGACGACGCTTTTGCCGCAAGCCATCTAACAAAGAAGTATCAATATTTTGTTGGCTGTTGGCAAGGGTGTGGTTGCGGCTTTCGATTTGATTACACATGCGAACAGCATGACAATGAGTACAATGATCTGGGCAAACAGTCGCTGGAGGCGTTGTTTACATACATCAGTGAGAACGTTTCAGGCGATAGCTGTGAACTCTACTCCTTTTGGATGGGCGGAAGGAGCCTTGGCGATTTTTTCTCGACAATCTTTCAGAGACACAAAAAATCGTATGGGGTGGAGCACAAAGATGAGACAGATTTGAAAACATTTGTACTTGGAGACCGTTTTGAATTTTATGATAAACAATATATCACCGTATATAAATAACGCATTAAAAACCCCCGCAATTCCAACCGGAATTGCGGGGGTCTTGTGTCCCTCTACATGGGTTCAATCTTATTCAAATCCCCAATCTGATTATGCCCGCTCTTACCCACCATGCCGGTGAGCAGAAACCGGTTGGTAATTGGCTCCTGCACAAACTCCTGGGCCAGGGAGAAGTTTTGGATATCCCCGGTGCGGGCCGCGTGCATTCTGGGGCCGGTGCAGCGGTGGATTTTATCTCCGACTAAGATGTGGTTGTCGTCTTTGTAGGAGACGGGGAGATTTTGGGCGATGATATCGTTGACGTAGCGGGCCAGGTCTTCCAGGTCGATGTCCGGTTTGCGGGGGAAGCTCAAGATAAAGCCATGGCGCACGTCGGCGTGGGTGAATTCCAACTCGTGATGCTCCCGCAGATAGTGGGCGCAGAGATCCTCCGCCGTGTGGCTCATGAAACGGTAGGGGAGGGATTTATGGACGATATCTGCAATGTCCTGTGGCTCCGGGCCGAAGAGGGTGGGGCGGGTGATAATCAGCTCCTCGCCGATGCCGATGAGCAGGTGGGCATTATAGTCCATAAAGGGCCGCACCAAATCAAAGTGCTCCACAACAACCCGCTTTCCGATGCCCACGGCCTCCGTGATGGCGTCTGCCAGTTGGTGCATGGGAGTGAAAGCCGCCTCAAAGTGGATGTCCACGTGGTAGGTGTGGGGACTGTAGAACCCCACGTTGTCCTCCACGGCGGAGAGGAGGGGCAGGGGGCGGACGTTTAGGCCCGTATCGTCATTGGTCAGCTCCAGGCCGGGGAACATGCCCTTGGCCAGCATACTCTTGCCGCTCCCGGCCCTGCCCACCATGCCGATGAGTTTGTCAAAGGGGGAGAGGAACTGCTGGGAGATCTGCAGGCCAAGATCCGCCAGGCGAATCATGCCCCGTGGGGCGAGGAATACGCTGTAGAGATGATTTTTCTGCATCCGATCTGAATATGGCATGGGGAACCTCCGTCAATCAGGATTTTGTTGTGTTGAGCGCTTGTTTCATGAGCGCTAGCGCCTCTCCGGGATATGCTTTGGCCAGCAGGCCCATAGAGGCGAGAATATAGTGGCGGTCCACGTAGATATCCGCATCCCTGGGCCGCAGAGACGTGGGAGATCGATCATCAAAGAGTGCGTGCCGGGCGATTCCCACAGCATCCGGACTGTAGATAATGGCCCCGCCTGTGACGATGAGATTCGTGACCCCGGTCAAATCCTTGCCCGTCTGGAGAAAGGTCTGGCCCAGGGGGGTATAGACCTCTTCAATCGTCCCGGCGTGGCGCATCACCGCCGTAGCCACGGCGGCTGAGGCCAATGTTCGGTCTAAGGCCGCAAGAGCGGGGGTATTGGGCAGGGTATCCGGGTTCTGGAACAGGTGACCTGTCAATTGCTGTACGGTCTCTATATCCAATCCGCTCATGGCGGCCACGGCCTCTGTACCGACGGCCTCTAAAATCCCGTGGATACTGTAGCGCATCCCGATATCGCCCTCCACTGTCCGCTTGGAAAATGGCTCCGGGAGACCTTTGACGATGGTATTCACACATATAGGGGCTCCCGTAGCGATAGAGTAGACATCCGTGGTGGCACCCCCCAGATCCACTGCCATAAGCTCGCCTATGCCCGAGGTATCGCCTGTGCCGCAGGATAAGAGCTCCATGGCCTCTAACATGGCGGCGGGGGTGGGTATAATCGGGCTGCTCAGCCTATCGGCCACCTGACTTAACCCCTTGGCGTGGATGATGTGCTCTAAAAACAGGACGCGGATCTGCGCTTGGATGGGCTCCAAGTTCAGGGCATCCAAGCGGGGCATGACATTTTCCGTCCGATAGACGGCCCGCCCTTGGAGCAGGGCCTCACACCGGGCGGTAACGTTCCGGTTGCCCGCCAGCACGATGGGGAAGTCCGTCTTTGCGGTGTTGAGCATCTCTGCGTTGTGCAAGATATTTTTCTCGTTGCCGCCGTCTACGCCGCCGGCCAGGAGAAAAATATCCGGATGTAAGCTGTCGATCTCTGCAATGTCTTCCTCTGTCAGGCCGTAGGAAAAACTGCGAATGACCTTTGCACCGGCGCCGAGACAGGCCATGCGGGCGGCTTTTTCCGTGAGGGCGGGCACCAGCCCCGAGGCCACCATAGCGAGGCCCCCGGCGGCGCTGGAGCAGGCAAACCGCGCCCGGAAGGGGAGCGGCCCCGTCTGGCGCTCCAAGGCGGAAAGGGCCTCGGTAAGCCCTGCGGTCACGTCTGTCTGGATAGTGGTGTGGGCCGCTCCGGTGCCGAGTACGACCGGGGTGTCCAAATCCACCGCCGTCACCTTTGTATATGTACTGCCGATATCAATGAGCAATACAGGATGCATAGCTATGCCCTCGAATCTTGATTTTTCCTCCCTGCGGTCGGCTGGGGTTATTAGGTTATTATATCATAGAAGCACGAAAAAGGCATCCCCGCGCAGTGCAGAGATGCCTGAATGTAATGAAACGTTATTTATTGTTCATCATCGTCATCGTCTATATCATCTTCAACTATAACATTGATGAAATCCCGCACCAGTATGGTCATGGTTCTTGCCACTTCTATGCGGGTGGCGTCTTGTTGGGGATGAAACGTATTGTTGAACAGTTGGAAGAACCCCAGGGCAATGGCGGCATCCACATCGTCCAGCGCCCAGTCAGAAACCAAGTGCCGATCCGCAAAATCGAGAGGATAGCGGTCTTCTGTGGGCAATTCTATATCGGCGAACGTGATAAAGCGCATGATAAGTACGGCCAACTGCTCCCGGGTGAGAACGCCCATTCCGTTGAAGCTGCCGGCGTAGCCCCGGACAATGTCGTTTTCCGCCGCCCAGCCAATGTAAAGGGTATACCATCTGTCGTCCATCACATCGGAGAATACGGTGTGATCTCCCTCAATGGGGAACCCCATGTGCCGGGCTTGACGGCCCAGAAGTGTGACCAACATGGCGCGAGTCATAGATTCATGGGGAGCAAAGCGAGTTTCGGACACGCCGTTAAACAGGCCGTGCTGAACCACAAAACGCACATAGACAGCCGAGCGGAAGTTATAGTTGATATCGTGAAAACGTACTTCAATCGGGAAGGAAATATACAGATCATCAATAGAGAACGTGACCGCCTGGACGCCGGGGCGATAGGGGTTGAACCCTGTGACAACATCATCTGTCAGAGGGATATAGCTCTCGCCGAGGATGCCCTCTGTTACGGCGATGAGACCCAGAGAGGAAAAGGGTCGCCCAGAACGAATATGGCGGTTCCCAGATGAGTGCAGAGCCAGATCTTCGTGATTGTGACTGCCGATCAACACAGCGGCCCAGGTATCGGCGCTGATATTGTGGCTCAACCCGATATGGGTGTAGTTTTCGCCTAAGAGAATGATATCCCCTTCGTCGTTTTTCACGTCCCTCCACTCGTCTACTGCGTTCCGGCCGGACAAAAAGAAGTGTGCGATTAATTCGGCGGCCTTGGTGTAGGGAATTTCCGCCTGGTCAATGGCCGTATACCAGGGGGTGCCGTCGGGACGTACGGAACTGAAATTTCGTACTAACTCACGGGCGCGCACAGCGGCCACCTGCTGGATGCACGCCGCCATGGCCAGAGGGGCCAGCCCCTCTGCGTGACGCAGGGTGTTGATGTACGCCAGGGCGTCCCATTCGTTATCTGTGGCGATATCACGGGCGCTGTCTATAGAGCGGCCCGTAATCGGCGCCGCCAGCGCCTGGGGCGCCACGGTGAGCACAATACACAACAGTAAAACCCACACAATGATGTTTTGTTTTTTCTTGCCCATAGTCTGATGCTCCTAGAGATATATTTTGCCAATATCAATATAACACACAGGGTCTTGTCTGTACAAGGGATTTGGCGATTTGTAATAAAACTGAAACAGTAGCCGGCTATTTACGCAATTTTAATGAGACCTCTCTCTTTTCGGCCATTTCTTGAAAGCGCGCGGCCATGGTCGCGGCTTTTTCTTTTTGATCGGCCGCCGGCGAAAGCGCGTCAACGGCCTTTTGCATCACAGATTTTATATCATCTAGATCTAAAAGATTGACCGCCAGGCAGAAAAAGCTCTTTCTCCGCCCGTCGTCATATTGTTCTAAAAGCATCTCCAGCAGACTGATTTTTTCATTCAGCTCCGCCGCGTAGGCGTCCATTCCGATCCGTTTTGCCTTTTCCATGTCGTGGAATTGGTTCAAATGGGTGATGAAGGAGTCGGATGCATCCACGCCGTCATATTTCTTGCAGGGAAACTCTTCACATTCGAAACAGTATTCTAGGCCTTTTCGCTGACAGCATGATAACATGCCGCAGGAACAGTGCACTTCCGTAAAGCCCTCACCGGCACAACCAGGGCATCTGGATGATCCAGAAGTATAGTAACGAGGACATAGCCCACAGTTTAGCCCACACGCTGAAAATAAGGGATATTCTCTGATTTTGTATTGCATATAAACACGCCTCCTTTAATTATCTAGTATATCATCTGAAATACGACACCTGTATGTCTTGTTCAAAACAGTTTTTATGACTATCATTTTACCACAGACAAATTTAAATTCCAATTGCCCCATAGTGAATTTTGCGGTACAATATAAAAGAACACCGACAGACAGGGGAGCAATATGGTAGATATTAGCGTACAGGGCCTGGTCAAGGCCTTTGAAGTGGATAAGAACATTCTCGACGGCCTCACCTTTGAGGTCTATGCCGGGGAACGGGTGGGCCTCCTGGGCAGAAACGGGACGGGGAAGACCACCCTCTTTCGTCTCCTCTCCGATGAGATCGAGAAAGACGAGGGGGAGATCGTCATCGGCCCCGGGAAACGGCTGGGGCTGATTTCCCAGATTCCAATCTATCCGGATCACTACACCACAGAGGACGTGTTGCAGAGCGCCCACGACCGGCTGTATCGCCTCCAGGGGGAGTTGGAATCTCTGGCGGAGCAGATGGCGGGTGGGGCAGACAGCGGGATCATGGCCCGGTACGATCAGACGCTCCTGAAATTCGAGACCTTGGGCGGATACGAGATGGAGATGGACCGCAACCGGGTCTGCGGCGGATTGGATATCCCCCAGGCCATGCGGGAGCAGTCCTTCGCCACATTATCGGGGGGCGAGAAGACCCGGGTCAACCTGGCTCGGTTGATCTTGGAGAAGACGGATATTCTCCTCCTGGACGAACCCACAAATCACCTGGACTTAAAGAGTACCCAATGGTTAGAAGAATATCTGGAAAAATTCCACGGTACAGTGCTGGTCATCTCCCACGACCGGTATTTTCTCGACGCCGTGGTCACCCGGAGCATCGAGATCGTCCAGGGGAAAGCAGAATTCTACAGCGGCAACTATAGCTATTATGTAAATGAAAAAGCCCGGCGGCTGGAAGCGCTGGAGGAGCGTTGGCAGAAAGAACAGGCGGAGATCAAACGCCTGGGACACACCGCCGAGCGGATGATGGGCTGGGGGACCGGCAATAAGAAGATGGCCAAAAAGGCCAAGGCCATGCAGACCCGGATCGCCCGGATTGAACAGACGGATCGCCCGGGCAGGGAAAAGCAGATGAAAGCCAGGTTCGGCGAAAAAGAGTTCCGCGGCGACGAGTTAATGACCATCAAAAAGCTCACCCACGGTTTCGACGGACGGACGTTGTTCCGGGATGTGAACCTGGAGGTGCTGGGCGGCGAGCGGATCGCCCTCATCGGGGACAACGGCACGGGGAAGTCCACATTCCTCAAGATACTCATGGAGGAATTGCCAACTGACGGCGGGGCGGTCAAATACGGCCCCGCGGCGAAACGGGCCTATCTGCCCCAGATCATCCGGTTTGACAACCCCAATCGGAGCATGATGGACACCCTTATCTACGAGGACGGCGTCACGCCCCAGACAGCCCGGAATCGGCTGGGGGCGTTTAAGTTCCAGGGAGAGGACGTGTTCACCCCTGTATCCGTCCTGTCCGGGGGAGAGCAGAGCCGTCTGCGGCTCTGTATGCTCATGAAGGGGGACATTAACCTCCTGATCTTAGACGAGCCCACGAATCACCTGGACATCTGGAGCCGGGAGTGGATGGAGGAGGCTCTGGAGGACTACGAGGAGGCTCTGCTCTTCGTCTCCCATGACCGATATTTTATCAACCGCTTCGCCACCCGGATCTGGACCCTGGAAAACGGGGCGATTACAGACTTTCACGGGACCTATGAGGAATATCGCAACCATCTGGAACAGACGGCCCGGTTTGAGCAGATTGAGAAGAGCAAAGGCCAGAAGCAAAAGCAAAAAAAGCCGGAACGCCGGGGCGGGCCGTCACCGGAGAAACAGATGGCCAAACTGGAAAAAGAAATCGCCCGGTTCGAGGGCGAAAAGCTGGAACTGGAAGAAAAAGAAGCGGATTACGTCAGCGACTACGAGGCCCTAATGGAGATCGCAGAGCAGAAGGCGGCGCTGGAGACAAAATTGGCCGAGTTATACGAACAATGGGAGGCGTTAGCGGAAGATTTGGGATAAATCATTGACAGACGTACTACCCTGTGGTAAATTTGTATAAAAATACAATTGGGGGTAAAGAAATGTCCAAAAAACTAAAACGGGGACTATGTTTGTTGTTGGTGTGCTGTCTGTTACTTACGCTGGTGCCGGTGACCGCGCTGGCGGGGGATGCGGAACTGCCGGAATCCGGCCTGGCGGATACCATGCGCGAACGGAGAGCCGACGGGGAGGCAGGCCCCCGGGCATACATCCAGCGGGATGCATCGCTTGCGACGGCGTCCGCAGATCAAATTGACCCACTGGCCACACCGCCAGCCTCTATTTCCAGTATCTTTCCAGACCCTATGATCGCTTCACTTGTGGCGTATGGCTTCGGAAGATCGACGAGTGACCGAATTACCCAGGCTGAGTTAGACGAAGTCTGGATGCTTGAACTCATTGGCGCTAACGTACAGAATTTGCAGGGACTGCAGTTTATGCCTAATTTGCTCGCGCTTGACCTCGGCGAAAATCAGATTAGCAACCTTCAGCCCCTCTCCGACCTACGCAATTTAGAGGCGCTGTGGCTGGACGGAAACCGGATCAGCGACTTAGGGCCATTGTCCGGTTTGACTTGGTTGGTGGTGCTCGATCTGGGCGATAATCAGATTAGTGATCTCCACCCTCTCTCCGGCCTAAACTGGCTGGAGTGGCTGGCACTAGATTGGAATCAAATCAGCGATCTAGGCCCATTGTCTGGGTTGACACGGCTAGAGAGGCTTTATCTCAATAACAATCAAATTAGTGATTTAGGCCCATTGTCCGGGCTGACTCAGCTAGAGTGGCTTCATCTCAATAACAATCAAATTGTCGACACGCGCCCTCTTTCTTCTCTAGTTTCTTCTTCAGCTTCGCTTCCTTTCAGAGCACGTTACCAGCAGATTATTCTGCCGCCGGAACGGGTCATAAACGGTGCGCTGACAATTGAAAACGCTGTATTTTGGCATAGCGGAGGTCGGGCTTGGGTGGATAGTATCATCAGCCATGGCGGTACATACCAAGAACCCACCTTGAGTTGGACAGGGCTTGCAGACAATGTGAGATATCTTACGTATGAGTTCTCTGGTTCACCGGTCTTTACCGGCACAGTCACAATCCCCCTATCCGACAACCCCTTCACCGACGTCCACAGAGGCGACTGGTTCAACGGGGCCGTCACATTTGCGTTCAATGAGCGGGTCATGACCGGCACCTCTCCCACCACGTTTGATCCCCTGGGTACCCTCACCCGTGCCCAGGTGGCGCGGATGCTCTGGAATATGGAGGGGCAACCCTTTGTGAACTTCAGGCCCATCTTTACCGACGTCCCCGCCAACGCGCCTGAGTGGTATCGGTACGCCGTCGTATGGGCCGCAGACAACGAGATTGTCCAGGGATTCCAAGGGCGGTTTAATCCCCACGACAACATCACGAGAGAGCAATTTGCGGTCATGATGTACCGCTACGCCCGGCTCACCGGACACGATACCTCTATGCCGGATGAGTGGTTTCCGAACCTCGCCCACTTCGTAGATCACGGCGACATCAGCGATTGGGCGCTCCACTATATCCGCTGGGCCGTACACATCGGCCTCATCAGCGGCACCCCAGACGCCAGGATTCTGCCCCAAGGCACCGCCATCCGGGCCGAGGCCGCGACGATCCTCATGCGCTACATGCAGTGGGTCGGCGCGTAACCTAAATAGGAATCAGCCCGGTGCAGATTTTCTGCACCGGGCTTCAGCGTTTCGTACATCTCCTTGCCCTTAAAGCTCCTTTTTCAAAGGAGGGATTACACATACAATAACCGTAACACAAGAGCCAGCATTCAACCTTACAGTATCGCCAGAATTATGGAGTCCGGGGCCGGAAACAAATAATCTCCTCGTTACCGTCACATCCAACACAACATGGAGCGTATCCAGTAGCAATACAAATTGGCTGACTATTTCAAATGTCACGCCTCAAAACCACACCGGGTAGGGAGGATAAAGATGTCTAAATTATTGACAATTTTAATATTTCTTCTGATTTTCTTGAGTGGCTGCATCCAATCAAATAAGGATATATCCCATATGTCCGATATTGAAATCGGAGGCAACATAGAGTTTGGTGGATATAGATGGATTGTATTGGATGTCAATGGTGAACGTGCATTGATTATTGCAGAAAACATTGTTGACAGGCGGCCACTCTCGGAGTCGAACAGTGCCACTACATGGGAATATAGCTGTATTCGCTATTGGCTAAATAATGATTTTTACAATAGTCTCACTTTTTCAGATAGAAATCAAATTATAGCGTCAGAAATAATCAACGATAATAACCGTTGGTTTGAGTCTTATGCTGGACAAAATACAGTTGACCATATTTTCTTATTAAGTTTAGAAGATATTTTTCAATATCTCGGCGGAGTAACCCAAGGTGACGTTTGGAATGAGTACGTGGGGATGGTTGGGGTATGGGATGAGCGAAATGATGAGCGAGTAGCGTATGACACAAATGGTGAGGCCCATTGGTGGTGGCTACGCTCTCCAGGGCAACACGATAATTTCAACGCAAATATTTCTATCAATGGAACAATTATGATGCAAGGCATTAGTAGTGACAACCAAGGTGGAGGCGTTCGTCCGGCAATGTGGATAAATTTAGAAAATTGTTAAAATGTTTGTTTGAGTTCTTAAGGCTGGTACAGTCCACATGTTCGGCAGTTAAAATCCTATATTCAAAATGTCGACCATCGTTGTGTCTCATTCAAATGTTGTGACAGAACAAATATCAAACGGCTCTGTAATCAAGTTGCAGAGCCGTTTGGATTTTTTAGAACATATTATAAAATGATTTTTTATAGCGGCATTTGGTTGTAGGTTAGCTCTGTTTTCAAGGTTGTTTTAGGTGTTGTACATTGTACAGTGTTGTAGCTGTCGGCGAAGCCGACTGAGGATTGCCCTTGCCCTGCGGCGCAGGGAAAACTCCCTATCCTCTTGATATTGTTTCGTTGAAGCAGGTGCCGCCCGCAGGCGGCGGGTGTTTCCCGATTTACCCCAAAAACTGCCGAAACGCCGTGGGCAGGGCCACCCGTTCTGCCCGCATATCCTCGTCCGCCCAGATAAATTGAGCGCTCTGGGTGCGGCACTGGATATAATAGCCGATCATATGCCACTCCACGTGGGTGAAAATATGCTTTTTTCGGCTGGATCGGGTGAGTTCTAAGGGCTCTACGCCCCAACTGATCGCCAGGGCCAAAGCCGCGTCTTCATCTAGTTGGCCGGGTACATTAGGCAGCGCCCACAGGCCGCCGAGGAGACCTGTGTCGTCCCGTTTTTCCACCGCCAGAGACTTGTCGGAAGTGAGGATAAACACGGTTTTTTCCTCCACCCGGCGGTCCTTTTTTTTCGCCCGCACCGGATAGGACAGTTGCGTCCCGGCCGCCTGGGCCCGGCAGAGAGGGGCCAGGGGACAGCTCCCGCACCGGGGCGCACCGTTGGGCAGACAGACCGTTGCCCCCAACTCCATAATGGCCTGGTTGAGCTCTCCCGGATCTGTATCGTGATAGAGTTGCGACAGATCATCTGTGATCTGTGTCCGCACGGCGGGGAGGTCCACACAGTCCGACGTGGCCATGAGCCTGGCATAGACCCGGAGCACGTTGCCGTCTACGGCGGGATAGGGGAGCCCGAAACAAATAGAGCCGATGGCCCCGGCGGTATAGGGACCGATACCGGGCAGAGCCAGGATCTCCCGGTGGGTGCGCGGGAATACGCCGCCGTGTTCTGCTACAATGATCTGGGCGGCCCGCTTTAGGTTTTTGGCCCGGCTGTAATAACCCAGACCCTCCCACAGTTTTAATAGCCTGTCATCATCCACCTGGGCCAGGGCTAGGATCGTCGGCAAGGCGTCTATAAAGCGGTTATAATAGCCCCGCACAGCCTCTACTCGGGTCTGTTGGAGCATGATCTCGGACAGCCAGACCCGATAGGGATCTTGATCTCGCCGCCAGGGTAACGCTCTGGCATTCTCCCGATACCAGGGCAGAATCAGCACTGGGATTTGACGGAGTAAAGCGTGGGTCTCGTGGTTTTCTATAATTTTCATGCTACCAGTCTATCAGAAAGCACACCGGCTGACAAGATGGCAGTCAGAGGGGGCGCGTCCAAAGATATTGAAAGCTTTCTTGCTTCTCCCCCGCCTCTGGCGGGGGAGAAGGAAATTTAAATCATAGATTTTTCAGATAAAATCTGCTAAAATATTGGGGAAGGGAAGTGACTGACTTGCAGCGCTATGCAAATTATCTATTCGTCTCCGATGTAGACGGTACTCTGGCCCATTTTCAAGATATCCCCCGGCGAAATGTGGAGGTAATTGAGGCCTTTACTGCCCAGGGCGGGATATTTTCCATCTGCACCGGCAGGGCGTTCTCATCTCTCCGGGAGATGGTGCACCAAGTGGCAGTCAACGCACCGGTGGTCACTCTAAACGGTGCCACCCTGTACGATTGGCAGGCGGATCGGCCGCTGTTCACCGTGGATTTTCCGCCCGTGGGCAAGGCAATTATACCTTATGTCCTCAAAGCGTTTCCGGAGGCCGGGGTGATGCTCGTCACGGAGGAGAACTATTTCATCCTCCGGGACGGCAGGATAATTGATCCCTGGGTGCAGGCCAATCAAGAGGAGCTTCTCGGTATGCTGGGGCATTTTAAAACCTGCACCCCGGAGACGGTGCCAGATGTATTGAACAAATACATATTTCAAGTGCCGCCGGAGCGAGTGCAAGTCTTGGTGAATTATTGCAAAACCTTTCCGGGAGTGGGCGATCTGGCAGTATTCCAAACCCAAGAGGGGAGTATTGATGTGATGCCCGTCCAAGGCACCAAAGGACAAGGTCTCCGCCGGTTGGCGGCCCACATGGGGATTGATCTCGCCCGCACGGGAGCTGTGGGGGACCATTACAACGACCTAGACATGATGGAAACCGCCGCCTGGAGCGCCGCCGTCCAAGGTGCACCCGACGCCCTCATCCAAACGGCGGACTACATGACCTGTCCCTTTGAGGAGGGCGCAACAGGGGATGCGCTGATCCAATTTATGAAACGGATTGATGATTCCCGGGGTTGACTGTCAGAAAGATGAATATGTTAGGAGCTTTTATATGAGCAAACAACAATCTTCGAATACAGATCAAAATACGCGGAATAGAGGTTTGCAAGTAAGCTCTTATTTTCGCACGCGCATCGCCGCTCTTATTACGACTTTAGTCGTCATGGCGGGGCAGACGTGGATCGCCTATGCGATAAACCTTGATTTTGTTTGGATGTTGCCGCTGGTTTCAGGCGTCATGCTGACCTCTTCCATACTCGTCTATTCGGGCAGTCATCGGAAACCCTCCAGGTCGGCCCGGGCGCTGTCGATTGCCGTCGTCGTCCTTTTGCCCCTCATTAATCTGATCTGTATGGGGTGGTTTATCTACGATATGCTCAATCCCGCTACCGTCACGCTTCCGCATCAACTGTTATTGGCAGGCTTTGCCCTGTGGATCGTAAATATAGGTGTCTTTGCCCTGGCCTATTGGGAGTTGGATACAGGCGGGCCAGAGGTTCGCGCACTGGGCTTACCGACCGTATTTCGCAATAAAAATTATCCAGATTTTGTCTTCCCACAACAGACCTCAAGCAATCCGCAACTTGCGCCGGAAAACTGGACGCCGGGGTTTATCGACTATCTTTACCTGTCCATTACCACGGCGACCTCGTTTTCACCTGCCGCACTAGCCCCTTATACGCACATGGCAAAGATGATGGCGGGATCAGAGGCTCTGGTCAGCTTGTTTATTCTGGGATTAATTGTCACCCGTGCCATGTCGCTGTAATGAAGACTACAAGAAAAAGCGTCTGCCATCGGCAGACGCTTTTTTTATCAATATATCTATTGCATCAGTCCGTCGCTCATGAAGCCGTCTTTTTTCAGCATCTGCTCTAGCACTTGGATATCGCTTTCGATATCTAAGGCGTCCTCTCTATACAGGGCATCGGACTGGTGGGTGAAACCTGTGACTAAGCGGCCCAGCACCTCTTGGATATTTGCCTTTGCGGCGGTGATATTTTCTCCGGCCACGGCCTTCTGCTCCAGGTCGCAATAGGCGTTCATCAGCTTTAGGGTCGTGGGCAGGTAGTAGTTGAGAAACCCTCTGATCTGGGGCATCTTTTCCGGTTTATCCCGGACGGATTTGAAGATCTGGGCGGTGATGGTCTCAATTTCTGTGATCTGCCCGGAAATATCTTCATCTCGGATCTGGCTGCGAATTTGACCGATCTCCAGGATAACTTTTTGGAAATCGTCCGCATTTTCCATCTCTTGTTGTGCGCGGCGGGCGGAGGCCTCCTCGTCCATACCTCGTTTCAAGAGGGTAAGTGCATGGCTGGAACGGACGAAATAATGGGTCTCCGCATCTATAAAGGCGGCTTCACCGAAGCGGCCCTGGTCGATCATATTGTTTAAATCCCGTGTAGCTCGCCCGACAGAGCGGCCCATGGTCTTTGCGATACCGGGGACGGCGTAGTGCTGGCTCACGCCGATGATGACCTCATACCGCTCAAACAACCGCTCTTGCCGGCGGACGATGAAATAGGCGAGGAACATGGAGAGGCCGACAAAGGCACTAACTGCAACGGAAAGGACTTCTCTGACCTCGGCGAGAGTAGTGAACTGGAAAGTGACCATGTCCCGCAAAAAATCGAAGCCACCCCAGAGAAGACATAAAATGCCACAGGCGATTAACATGAATTTAAAGGGCCGTGTAGCGTGCCTTGTACCCAGTCTGCGAAACAGCGCAAAAATAGCAAAGGCCCAAATGGGAATAAAGTACACGACGGCGGACAGCATCACACCGATGGGGAGCCAGGCCGAGTTCTTTTTCTTTCTTGGTTTGATCTTCTGTGTTGTATTCATCAGCGATACGCCCCTCCGATTGCTTTTTTCTATTAATACGCCCTGTTTTTTGTTATGATACTAAGATATAAGATTTATATTAGATCAAAAAGGGAAGATAGATTAGAAATAGATTAGAATCAATCAAGCTGCTCTGTAAAATCACTGTAGCGGAGTGTGCCGATACCTCTGGGGTAGAGGCTGAGATCCCAGGTGTAACCCAGCTCTACCATCATGACCTCGTCGGAGAGAAAGAGGGTGCGCTCCGGGCCGTATTGGGGCAGGAGAGAGAGATCCATGTGATAGTATATCCCGTCGACATACACCAGGTTCCAGGCGTGGAGCCGGCCCTCCCGCTCCCCCATAATCACGTGGGATTCGATCTGCAAGAGATCTAACAGGGCCTTAAAGGCCATGCATACCCCTCGCTGGAGGCGAGGCCCTCCACTAGGGCACCGTAGGCCGTGGCGCTAATATCCCGGGGACGGATCAGGTTCACAGGAGGCACTACCGGCAGATCATACTCCGGCGGGATTCGGGCGGCCAAGGTATCGGCCAGCCAGATCAACTGGCTGCCCAAGTTGATGTCTTCTGGCAAATCGCCGATCAAGTCTTCGGCGGCCTGGCGCAGATCACGGCCCATCTGGGCCAACTCGTCCGGGTAAAAGCCGAAAGACAGTTCCACTACGGCAATCCGCTGGACGCTGGTGCCAGAGCTGGGATAGAGACTGATCTGCACCCGGGGCAGGGTGATTACGTCCAGGGCCTGGCTGTAATAGATATCCTGGATAATCCGCTCCAAATGCCCCACACCGACCACGGTTGCGGGGGCGAGCATGGCCAAATATGTCTCGCCGTCCCGGAGAATCCACTCTAAGAGCGTGGCGGCACCCAGGGTGCTGTGGACGGTTCGGATATCCACAACTTGCTCCACGGTCCGCTGGTAGGAGATGGTGAGTTCCAACTCCGTATAGGCCGGCCCGTCGGACAAAATGCTGTGCATGAATACACTGCCCACGTAGGCCACCAAAGGATCCGTCTGCACCTCTCGCACAGCGTCTGCAATGATGGTCTCTATCCCGTAATCGCTAAACCGATCAATCCGGAAAAGACCCTGCTCCGCATGGACCCGCACCATGTTCCGCATGATGCGTTCCAATTCTTGTTGGGAATTGATTATGACGAAGTCCCCATTGTCTTGAGGGGGGGCGAGATCAATTTGATGGGGCGTTATCACGAGCCGATCCCTCTCAATTAGGGCATTACAGCCGGAGAGGGAGATTAGCAAAAGCGCCGTTGTCAGAAGGAGTGCAAGGCCCCGTCGTATGTTCTTCATATTAATATCCTAATGTCTCATCTATGACGACCACTTCCACGTGGCCGATGCCGGTGGGCGGCTGCTCTAAGGTGACAAATACGCGGCAGATCCGCTCGTCGACATTGCAATCGTGGCATTTGACCTCTCCCGTAGCGCAGGGGGTCTTCTTGCCGAGACGGCGGACATTTAAGGGGCTGGCCACGTTTCTGGCCCGCCACATGGCGGCTTCGTCATCGGCGGCAATCTTGTTGGTGCCGATGACGATGTACAGCCTCTCATGGCCGAAACACATGCTTCGAACCCGATTACCCGTGCCGTCAATGTTGATGATCTGTCCCGATTCACTGACGCCATTGGCGCTCATCAAATAGACGTTGGCATCATAGGCCTGGGGGAAGACCTCTCGGCCCTGGACCGCGTGCCAATAGACCTCACATTGCTCTGCGAGCCGGGGATAGAGGTCTAGCTCCGTGATGGTGACACTGCCACCGATGCCGACGGATTTTGCGCCGATCTCCGAGAGCAGGTACTGGGCGGCGGATTCTTTGTCTGGAAACTGGCTGACGTGAAATCCGCGCTTTTTCAAGTTTTCCACAGTGCGCAATATGTTTGCCATATGAGATGCCCCTTTCATGTTTTCTGCCATTTCCACGCTATAGGCGGGGGAAATGCGTCATATTAACTATCCAGCAGATCCATCTGCTGTTCTTCCATATCCTCCTCTTTGAGGAGCGCACCCGCCACGGGGATACTGCGGGCTCTATACCGTGCAGTGTTGATAATATTGGACTGGGTGAGGAATTTTGCCGCCTTGAGCTGATACTTTGCTTTCTTCAAGGTCATAACACCCACGCCCTGGGTGGCACGAGAGGATTTGGGAGCCAGAAGCGACGTATCAATCAAGATGGCTCGGCCCTCTGTAGAGTATACCACAATATCCGCCTCTTCTCGGAGAGGCAGGATAGTTTTTACGGGGCTGTGATCGGAATAGGCTCCCGTCAGCTTTTTCCGGTTGGTCTTCGTCTCGTAGGACTTTGTCTCCACACGGGCCACTTTGCCGTTCTCAAAGAAGAACAGCAGATTACCCTTGTAATCCCCCGGCACGTCTAAGAAGATGACCCGCTCCCCTTCGTCCATCCCCAGGGCGGTGGGGAGGTATGAACCCAAGAGGGAGGCCTTGGTGTCTTCAAAGTCGCTGACACGGGTCTTGTAGACCTGGCATTGATCCGTGAAGACGAGGAGTTCATCTCTGTTGGTGGCCTCAATCTGCTGGCTGGGACCGTCCCCCTCTTTGTATTTCTGTTCGGCGCTCATCCGCAGGGATTGGGGTGTGATCTTTTTGAAATACCCGTCATTGGATAAGAACAGGGTGACGGGGTAGTCGGGGGTCTCCTCCGCCTCCTGATAGTCGTCGATCTCCTCGGCGTAGACGATGCCGGTTTTCCGCTCTGCGCTGTACTGCTTGACAACCTGTTTGAGCTCGTCAATGATGATTTTTTTAACCCGGCTTTTTTTGCTCAAAATATCTTCTAAATCCAGGATATCGCCCTCTAAGCTCTCGGTCTCCTGGGTGCGTTTGAGGAGGTATTCCCGGTTGATGTTCCGCAGGCGGATTTCCGCCACGTATTCGGCCTGGATATCGTCGATGCCGAAACCGATCATCAAATTGGGGACAACTTCTGCCTCTTGCTCCGTGTCCCGGATAATGGCGATGGCCCGGTCGATGTCTAATAGAATCTTTTGTAGCCCCTGCAATAGATGGAGGCGGTCTTTTTTCTTAGAGAGTTCAAAAAATACCCGGCGGCGCACGCAATCGATGCGCCAGGCGGTCCATTCGCTTAAAATCTCGCCGATACCCATGACTTTGGGCATCCCGGCTACGAGAATATTGAAATTACAGGAGAAGGTATCCATGAGGGGGGTCAGGCGGAACAGTTTTTGCATGAGCTTTTCCGGATCCGTACCCCGTTTGAGATCAATGGCCAGCTTTAGGCCCGTCAGATCCGTCTCGTCCCGCATATCGGCGATCTCCCGGACTTTTCCCGCCTTGACCAGATCCGCCACCTTGTCCATAATGGCCTCAATAGAGGTGGAGTAGGGGATTTCATAGACCTCAATGAGATTGTCCGCTTTCACGTACCGCCATCTGGCCCGGACTTTGAATCCGCCCCGGCCGGTCTCATAGATGGTCTGGAGTTCTTGGGCGTTATAGATCAATTCGCCCCCCGTTGGGAAATCTGGTGCGGTGAGGGTGGAGAGCAGGTCGTGGCCGGGGTCTTGGATATATTCAATCGTCGTCTGGCAGACCTCTTTCAGGTTAAACCCGCAGATCATACTGGCCATGCCCACGGCGATGCCCTGGTTGGCGCTGACCAATACGTTGGGGAAACTGACAGGGAGGAGGGTGGGCTCTTTGGTGGAGCTGTCGTAGTTATCAACGAAGTCCACCGTGTCTTTGTCGATATCCCGGAAGAGTTCACCGCAGACGCTGTCCAGCTTGGCCTCCGTATACCGGGAGGCGGCGTAGGCCATGTCACGGGAGTACGTCTTGCCGAAGTTGCCCTTGGAGTCGATCAAGGGAACCAAAAGCGCCCCGTTGCCACGGGTGAGGCGCACCATGGTCTCATAGATGGCGCTGTCCCCGTGGGGGTTTAAGCGCATGGTCTGGCCCACAATATTGGCGGATTTCTGCCGCTTGCCCGTCAGAAGCCCCATCTTGTACATGGTGTAGAGGAGCTTCCTGTGGGACGGCTTAAACCCGTCGATCTCCGGGATGGCCCGGGAGACGATGACGCTCATGGCGTAGGGCATGTAGTTGACCTCTAACGTGTCAACAATAGGCTGCTCCAACACCTCGGCCCGTAGGCCGATGACGTTTGTGTCGTCCACTTTTTTGTTGTCTGATTTTGGGTTCTTTTTCGGTGCCATGTATGTAATCTCTCCTATGAGCAAGGTTTTTACGGCCCCCTCGTTTTGAGGGGGCTGTCAGGCGCAGTCTGACTGGGGGAGCACCCCTACGAAATATCCGCCAACTCCAAATACTTATACCCATTGGTCGCAATGTGATCTTTTCTTCCGGCCAGGTTATCCCCCAGGAGCAGATCAAAGGTCTCGGCAGTGGCCTCCACATCGGCGGGCATGACTTTGATGAGGCGGCGGGTTTCCGGGTTCATGGTGGTGAGCCACATCATGTCAGGGTCGTTTTCGCCCAAACCCTTGGAGCGGCTGATGGTGTGTTTCTCGCCCTCAAATCCGGTCACGATTTGATTCTTCTCCTGATCGGAGTAGGCGAAATAAGTCTTGCCCTTGTGCTCAATCTCATATAACGGGCTCTCGGCGATGTAGACGTAGCCCTCTTCAATGAGGGTGGGCACCAGGCGGTAGAGCATAGCCAGAATCAAGGTGCGGATTTGAAACCCGTCTACGTCGGCGTCGGTGCAGATGATGATCTTATCCCACCGGAGGTGTTCCAGAGAGAAGTTGCTCAAATCCCGGTTGTGTTTATTTTGCACCTCCACGCCGCAGCCCAGCACCCGGAGGAGATCGGTGATGATCTCACTTTTGAAGATTTTGTCATAGTCGGCTTTGAGGCAGTTCAATATCTTGCCCCGGACGGGCATGATGCCCTGGAACTCCGCGTCCCGGCTGAGCTTACAGGCCCCCATGGCCGAATCGCCCTCGACGATGTAGAGTTCTCGCTTGCCTGTGTCTTTTGTCCGGCAGTCTACAAACTTCTGGACACGGCTTAAAATATCCACACTGGCGGAGAGCTTCTTTTTGATATTGAGCCGGGCCTTTTCCGCCGTCTCCCGGCTCCGCTTGTTGATGAGAATCTGCTCTACAATCCGTTCAGCGTCGGCCTTGTTCTCAATAAAATAGATCTCCAACTGGCTGCGGAGGAAATCCGTCATGGCTTCCTGGATGAATTTATTGGTGATAGATTTCTTGGTCTGGGTCTCATAGGAGGTCTGGGTCGAAAAACAGTTGGAGACAAAGACGAGACAGTCCTGGATATCGGCAAAATGGATTTTTGTCTCGTTTTTCTGATATTTGTTCTCTTTCTTCAAGTACCCGTCCACGGCGGAGACAAAAGCGCTCCGCAGGGCTTTATCCGGTGCGCCGCCGTGGGCCAGGAAAGAGGAGTTGTGGTAGTATTCGATGACATTGATCCGGTTGGAGAAGCAAAAGGCGGCGGAGAGCCGCACTTTATACTCGTCCTTATCCGCCCGATCCCGACCCCGGCGCTCTGTCTGGCAGAAGACGGGCTGGGTGATGGGGTCCTCGCCCACCAGCTCCGTCACGTAGTCGATGATGCCGTTTTCATAGAGATATTCTGTGGATTCAAAGGATTTTGGCGCCGTCTCGTTGCGGAACAGAAACGTGACCCCGGCGTTGACCACCGCCTGTTTCTTTAGAATATCCTGATAGTATTCCACAGGAATCTGAATCTCCGTAAAGACCTCCAAATCCGGTTTCCAACGGATGATGGAGCCTGTCCGTTTGCCGGTATAGGGTTCCGATTGGAGGCCGCCCACGTTTTCGCCCCGCTCAAAGTGGAGGGTGTATTTTTTCCCGTCCCGGTAGACGGTCACGTCCATATATTCCGAGGCGTACTGGGTGGCACAGGAACCCAGGCCGTTTAGGCCCAGAGAAAACTCATAATTTTCCCCTTCCTGATTTTTGTACTTGCCTCCAGCGTAGAGCTCACAAAAAACCAGTTCCCAGTTATAGCAGCCCTCAACCTGGTTAAAGTCCACAGGGCAGCCCCGGCCAAAATCCTCGATCTGGATAGATCCGTCCAGATAGCGGGTAATGATGATCTCTTTGCCGTACCCCTCCCGGGCCTCGTCAATAGAGTTGGATAATATTTCAAAAACTGCGTGCTGACAGCCCTCCAGCCCATCGGAGCCAAAGATGACCCCAGGTCGTTTCCGCACCCGGTCGGCACCCTTTAAAGCGCTGATGGATTCGTTGCCGTAGCCGTTTGTAGGGACTTGCTTCGCCATGTTGATTCTCCATATCCTAAAAATCATACTGAACAGGGGAGAGCACCTACATTTTGTGTCAGTTGGCACAAACCCCTCCAAGATAGAGTATACCAGAGGTATGTACGATAAATCAAGAGAAAATTGATGAAGGATTGCAATTTCGGCGGGGAGGACAGTTAAAATTTTGAAATTTCTCCCCACAGATTTGTAGGATTGACAGGGCGCATGTTTGGTGTTACAATGATTTTCGATCTGCGGATGTGATGGAATTGGCAGACATGCAAGATTTAGGTTCTTGTGTCGCAAGACGTGGGGGTTCAAGTCCCTTCATC
>Ga0123355_10001491_pt1 | contig 32595 bp, 24 predicted proteins | sample TergutEmb28metaG_3_FD_89872 | JGI IMG/M metagenome (GOLD analysis project Ga0123355, IMG submission 89872) | Embiratermes neotenicus P1 segment gut microbial communities from Petit-Saut dam, French Guiana - Emb289 P1 | ecosystem: Host-associated > Arthropoda: Insects > Digestive system > Gut ...
CCAGGCATAATTCTTTGACTCCCCGAGCCTCCCACGATTGTGCTTCCGCCACGATTTCAGCGACCGAGCGCGAACGGTGTGGACCTCGAATGTAGGGAATAATGCAATATGTACAGCGATTGTCGCAGCCCTCGGAAATTTTCATGTATGCAGTATGCGACGGCGTAGAGATCAGTCGCGCACCGTCGATTCCCGCGTCATCGGATGTGCGGAATGAGGTGAATGGGGCTTCAACCCCACCACCGCTTTCGCGGTCCCCCTCCCCTATAGGGGAGGTTTGCATATTGTTCGCTCCTACAGCGAACCACCGCAGCACCTCTGTCACATCATTGCACGAGTGTACCCCGAGAGCAGCATCAATCTCGGGGAACTCGTCAAGGATTTCGTCTTTATATCGCTCGGCAAGACAGCCGGTCACGATGATTTTGTCGATTTCACCGCGCTCTTTCTCATCGACTGCTTCAAGAATAGTGTCAATGCTCTCGCGTTTAGCGTCATCGATAAACGCGCAGGTGTTTATGAGAGTGAGGTTGAGTTTCGCTGCACCATTCCCCTCTGTGGAGGGGTGGACTGCGCAGCCTGACGGGATGGTCGAGCGAACATAGTTCGCTCCTAAAAATTCATCCGATACAATTTCATACCCTGCGTTACTCAATAACGCCGCCATGCGCTCGGAATCTACGCGATTTTTTGGACATCCAAGGGATATTATTTTTGCTGTGTTCATGAATGTCCCTCGTTGTCGTGATAATTCCCCTCTGTGGAAATGGCGGTAGCCGAGGCTGAAGCGACAGCGCATTGACGAAAAAAGTTCGTCGGAGGAATTCACTTCCGACATAGAATTTTTTCGGCAACGACTGCGCCGAGCGCAAGCCGTTAAAAGGGGTGGCAGGCGCAGCCTGACGGGGTGGTCGGGCGAACACAGTTCGCTCCTACTTCCGCTTTATCCCCGCCGCTTTCATCGCGCGATTAATAGTATCAAACGCAAATCCTCGACGTGCTAACTTGTCTACAATTTTACCATATGCGCGCTGTCGAGTCGTGTCGTCCATTGCGTCAAAATCCATCGCTCGTGCGGATTTTTGCACTAACTCAAGTGCCACGCGGTCAAAGTCGTACTCGGCAATCATGTCGGGCAGCTGCTCACGCAGCAGTTGGTCGTCAAAACCCTTTTCCATAAGCTTGTGACGGAAGATTTTCGGTCCGTATTGCTTATGATATAGTTGCTGCACCGAGCGCTCAAGATGCCGAGTGACATTGAGGTAGCCTTTTGCCTCCGCCCAGTCGAGTGTTTCCTCAATATCGGCAGAATCGTAATCGCGGTCACGCATTCGCTGTGCCAGCTTGCGCCGAGTATACTCCTGCCGCGACAGCGAGTAGACGACGTATTCTTTTGCGGACATTTTGGGCATGGTGCATTCCTATACGGGGTGAATAGGCAGAGACACAAGGTCTGCCCCTACGAATTTATTTTGGGCTTGTTGACTCTATAGGGGCGGAGTCTACCCACCCGTAATGTACGGTGCGAACCCAATATAGCGGACAACCGAGGCGGTCGTCTCTACAATACGCATTGCGAATTTCACTGTGCCATTTCCCCTCTCATGAGGGGTGGCGGCGCAGCCGACGGGGTGGTCTAATAAAATGTTTTCGCAGGCGAATTCACTTCGCCGCAGAATATGCACCCGTATGGTTTCCACTTGAAAACGTCAGTTTTCAAGTGAGTTTCTACATATCTAACAACGGATCAAAATCATCATCGTCCTCAAGGTCAACGAGAGTAATTTCTTCGACAACCGCGTCGGCGTGAGCGCGAATCTTCGCCTCAATTTCATCGCGCATTTCTGGATGCGCATCCAAAAACACGCGGGCTTTTTCTTTGCCTTGACCAAGTCGCTCTTCTCCATACGAGAACCACGATCCACTGCGCTCGACAATGTCCAGCGTCACGCCCATGTCTATGATTTCGTTGGTTTTGCTGATGCCCTCGCCGTACAGAATGTCAAACTCCGCCACCTTGAACGGAGGCGCGACTTTGTTCTTGACCACTTTGCAGCGAACTCGATTACCATAGCTTTCGGTGCCGGTTTTGAGAATCTCATCACGGCGTACGTCGATTCGCACCGAGGAGTAAAACTTGAGCGCTCGTCCGCCGGTAGTCACCTCGGGGTTGCCGTAGCTGATTCCGACCTTTTCACGCAACTGATTTATGAAAATCACAATGGCGTTGGACTTGGAAATCGAGCTGCTCAACTTGCGCAGAGCTTGGCTCATCAAGCGCGCGTGCAAGCCCACGTGGCTTGCGCCCATATCGCCGTCGATTTCCGCTTGCGGAACGAGCGCAGCGACCGAGTCCACGATAACAATGTCTACTGCTCCACTCCGCACCAATGCCTCGGTGACTTCTAGTGCCTGCTCACCGCTATCCGGCTGGGACACGAGTAATTCGTTAATATCAACACCAAGTGCTGCTGCATATGTAGGGTCAATTGCGTGTTCGGCGTCCACAAATGCCGCAACTCCGCCCGCTTTTTGCACTTCGGCAGCGGCGTGCAGCGCAAGTGTAGTCTTTCCGCTCGACTCAGGACCATAGATTTCCACAATCCGCCCGCGCGGAAGTCCGCCCACACCCAACGCGAGATCAAGCGAGATCGAACCCGTGGATACAGCGGTAATTGTCAAGTTACTACTGTCGCCCAACTTCATAATTGTACCTGCTCCGAATTTTTTATCGATTTGGCTGAGTGCTGTCTCAAGAGCCTTGGTTTTTTCGCCTGCACCCGTCTTGACGGTCACCGCTTCTGTTACTTTTTTTGGTTTTGGCATGATGTGTACTCCTCTACTCAATTGAAAACTACGTTTTCAATTGGAAACATAATGTGTTGGTTTTCTACGGCGGAGTGAATCCGCCTTCAAAAAACCTTATTGTCCAACGCAAAGCGTTGGATAAAACCGCCTTCCGGCGGATTGTTTAATATGCATTTCCCCTCCTAGAAGAGGTAGCGGCATATCTGATAGGGCGGTTTCCACTTGACGGACAGCTTGCGCTCGGCGCAGTCGTTCTCTCAAAAGTTTTCCCGTGGGAAATGAATTCCCACTTCAAACTTTATCGAGAATGCGCTGTCGCTTCAGCCTTGGCTCCCGCATCTAAAACGCCGGTCCGTCAAGCAACCAACGTCCATTCTCAAGTGCCAGTGCAATACTCACGCTGGTTTCCGTGCCATCTTGGTGAACGGCATCCACCAAGAATTCCACTCGAGCGCTCCTGCCCGTGATGTCACGCACACTGGATGTGTCGATAGACTGTAATATCGCAAGCGGCGCACCGTGATTGACATTAATTTTGAACACTCCATGCCTATCCACATAAAAACGCGCAGCGACACCGACAAAAGCATCGCTCATCAAATTTGCAGCTTCACGAGTCGTAAATACAGCGTTAACTGCATTATTCATCGCTTCTCGTGTGGGGAAAACCGCCTCCCTGCTCACGGCATAACGATTTACCCCCCTCATATCAGCGATTTCTTCGGGAGTAAATACTTGCTCTGTAGGTAGCCCTTCGCCGTAAATCGCTATTGCAACTTGACGAGCATTCGGCAGAAGTCCGTCGAGAATCTGCGCAATCTCCTCTGCCTCAAGTCCGGGTGAAGAGCAGCCGAATACGAATGGTAATGCTAGAATTGTGGATAAAATTAGGGCTAAAGTTACGAGTTTAGTGGAGGTTTTCATGAGTGGTTCTCCAGTTGATTTTTTATAAAGCACGCCAACTCAGGCAAGGAATGCTTCACTACATCCCAAATTATATCGTCATCCATCTCATGGTAGCCATTCGCTGCAATATCACGCATTCCAATGATTTTCTTCCATGGAATTTCATCATAAGTCTCTCTAAACTCATGAGAGAGCTTCTTTGCAAGCTCGCCAATATTGAGAATGGACATGATAACTGCTTTACGATAGAGCTTGTTAGCCGAGAATTCCGCTAAAGAACTTATTTCTTCCGCGAAACTTATTGCATCCAGAGCATCTTCCAGCATATGTTCCAAAATGCTTTTCTCTCTACCTCTCATAAATCAGCCTCACTTCTCTTTCGACATTTTGCTTGAATCCAGCTTTTGATTTTGCCAAAGCATTCCATGTTATCAAGTCAACAGGTCGTCCTAGTGCATCTTCCAAATCAACGCGCAAACCGAAAAATTCTAATCCGCGCGTATTTGGCAAAAACTCGACAAGAATGTCGACATCACTCTCCGAATTTAGCTCCATACGCGCTGCCGAGCCGAAAAACGCAGCACGCTTGATTGGATATTGCGCCAAGATCTCAATGGCGATAGCTTCTACACGTTCTTGATGTCCCATCTTCTTTACTCCTGCGGTGTTACCGCATCAGCTTCCATAATATCTTCCGCCTCAACTTCGGCAGCAAGTGCGGCGATATTAACGATTTTGGTGTCGCTGTCCGTACGCATAACGATAACTCCGCCCGTGCTACGGCCATATGTCGGGATATCAGCGATGGGAGTACGAATAATTGTACCCGCGCTGGTGATCATCATCAAGTCCTCGTCGTCGGTGACAGCCAAAATTCCTGCAAGCTGCCCTGTTTTGTCTGTGATGTTGTGACATCGCACGCCTTTTGTGCCTCGGCTGTGAGCTGTATACTCGTCGAATGTGCTGCGCTTACCGAACCCGTTCTCAGTAATGGTCAGCAAGTTCTGCTCGGCGTTGACCAGGACCACGCCAACAACCGTATCGCCATCGCCCAGTCTGATTCCGCGCACTCCGCGCGCAGCCCGACCCATGACGCGAGCTTCGTCTTCAGCGAATCGCACCGCTCGACCCATACGAGTGGCGATGATAATCTCATCTGCTCCCGTTGTGTGGCGCACATAGACCAACTCGTCGCCCTCGTCCAGAGTGAGTGCGCGCTTGCCACCTTTGCGACGGATGGAGAACTCCTCGAGAGCTGTGCGCTTGACCACCCCTTGACGAGTAACGAACATGAGGTTCTGATTTTCGACTTCATCAAAGTTAGGTATGGTGATGAATGCCGTGACTTTTTCGCCCTCTTCTATCTCAAGCAGGTTGACGATATTGCTGCCCTTTGCAGTTCTGCTCGACTCGGGAATGGCGAAAGCTCGGATAACCTGAACCTTGCCGCGATTGGTGAACATCATGACATAACTATGGCTGTCAGCGGTGATGACGTGTTCGACGAAATCTTCGTCTTTGGTTGCCATTCCGATGACACCCTTGCCGCCACGGCGTTGGGCGGAATATGTGTCCGCCGTCAAGCGCTTGATATAGCCCGCATTGCTCATGGTGATGACACATGTATGGCGCGGAATAAGGTCGGCGAGGTCAATTTCATCCACCCATGGGACAAGCTCGGTGCGACGATCGTCGCCGAATTTTGTCTTGACTTCAAGCAGTCCGTCCTTGATTTTCCCGTCAATCAAGGCAGGAGTCGCGAGAAATTCTTCCAGCTCTGCTACAAGAGCAGTCAATCTAGCCAAACGGTCTTCGATACGCTGGCGTTCCATACCACTCAAGCGACCGAGTGTCATATCCACAATAGCTTGCGCTTGTAGCTCTGAGAAATCAAATACCGACACCAGTTGCTCACGAGCATGACTAGGGCTGTCGCTGGCACGGATGGTGCGAATAATCTCCTCGATGATGTCCAGTGCCTTTTTGTAGCCCTCGTATATGTGATGCTCCGCTTTTGCCTTGCGCAGGTCAAATTGCGCCGCACGCACAGTGACTTCGCGCTGATGAACGATATAATGCTCAAGCATTTGCTTGAGATTCAGCGTCTGTGGTACGCCATTCACGATCGCAAGCATATTTGCAGCAAATGTGTCCTGCAGCTGCGTAAACTTGTACAGTTGGTTCAATATCACTTCGCCGTTTGCATCGCGACGATATTCGATGACAACACGAATGCCTTCCATGTCCGACTCATCACGCAGGGTTGTTATCCCCTCGATTTTTTTGTCACGATAACAATCGGCAATAGATTTCACAAAGTTGGACTTGTTGACCTGATATGGGATTTCGGTGATTACGATTTCGTGTTTTTCTTCATTAATTTCCGCTTTGCCGCGAACAATGATGCTGCCGCGTCCGGTTGTGTAAGCAGAAATTATTCCGTTACTGCCGCAAATGGTCGCACCCGTGGGAAAGTCTGGAGCTTTGATAAATTCCATCAAGTCGGCAATTGCACAATCAGGATTGTCCATCAAATACAATGTTCCGTCGATAACTTCGCTCATGTTGTGCGGCGGAATATTGGTCGCCATACCGACAGCAATACCCACGCTTCCGTTGACAAGCAAATTCGGGAAACGAGCAGGCAGGACAGTGGGCTCTTGCAGCGAATTGTCATAGTTCGGCGCAAAGTTCACCGTTTCTTTTTCGATATCTTCAAGCATAGACGCCCCAAGCCGCTCCATTCGCGCCTTGGTATATCGCATCGCCGCTGCCGGCATTCCGTCGATGTTTCCAAAGTTCCCCTCGCCCTCGACCAGCGTATAGCGCAGAGAAAACGGCTGTGCCATACGCACTACCGAATCATATATCGCTTGATCTCCATGAGGGTGATAGCTTCCCATGACAGCCGAAACTGTCTTGACCGACTTTTGCATACCCCTATCATGAGTCAGCTTTTCTTCATGCATGGCATAAAGTACGCGGCGATGCACCGGTTTGAGTCCATCGCGCACATCAGGCAAAGCACGCGATACAATTACGCTCATCGAATAGTCGATAAATGCGCTGCGCACCTCTTTTTCAAGCTTGACATTATTTATGTTTTGTGTTTCGAAAATGTTGTTCATTTTGTGTCCTAAGTGTTTGATTTGCTTGACGAGTTCATTATGTATTTTTCAAAATCTGAATTGATTTTCTGCGTTTTGTTAAAAGCATCATATGTGGCTTTTGCTTTATCGTCGGCATCCTTTTTCGTCACTTTGCCGTACCCAATAAGTATTTCATAATCATGAAACGTTAGAAATTTATCTATGCTTTCTTCGAAATTTTTCATGCTAAGTAATGTTTCGCGCTCTAGCAAGCCTTCGACATAATCAAAGTATCCTGATACACTTCTTTCAAGTTTGCGAATTTCATCTTCGCCTAGGTAATTTTTCGCAATTGTTACATCAGTTTTCACTATGCGTCCATCAGGACTTTTCCAAGTGGTTAATCCCATGTTCTCTTTACTTGCATCAGCGCGATTGTAGATAATTTCTGCTGCTGTTTGCCCTGTTATTGCATATTCAAATTTATTCTGAACGTTAGCGAAAAAGTTCTTGGCAACAGAACTATCTTTGTCATAATCAGCGCTTATCTCGGCGAAAATGTCAGTAATTTGCAACCACACGCGCCGCTCGCTGGCTCTGATTGAGCGCACACGCTCCAACAGCTCGCGAAAATAATCTTTGCCGAACGCCGCTTCGCCTTGCTTCAAGCGCTCGTCATCCATGACAAAGCCCTTAATCATGTACTCGCGCAAGGTTTTGGTCGCCCATTGACGAAAGCGGGTAGCTTTGAGTGAATTTATGCGATATCCAACCGAAATGATAGCGTCAAGATTGTAGAGAGAAAGTTCCCTACGTACATCCCTATTGCCCTCTTTTTGAACTACCGAGAATTTCTCGGTAGTTGCTTTTTCGTCTAACTCATCTGCTTCATATATATTTTTTAGATGCAGTGAGATATTGTCACTTGAGCATTCAAACAGCTCACTCATCGACTTTTGCGTGAGCCAAATTGTTTCATCTTTAATGACAGCATTAACCTCATTGTCATCGTCAAGTTTATACAATTGATATTGCAATTTATCGTTCATAAAATCCTCTTTTTAGAGTTCCCTACACATCCAAATTCGTGACATACCGAGCATTCTTCTCTATAAACGCGCGGCGAGGCTCGACTTGGTCGCCCATGAGGACACTGAACATCTCATCGCAAGCGATCGCATCTTCCACATTCACTCGCAGAAGTGTGCGCTTTTCCAAGTCCATCGTAGTGTCACGCAGCTCCTTTGCATCCATTTCGCCTAATCCTTTGTATCTCTCGATTTCGACTCCGCGCTCGCCGATTTCGGCAAGGATTTCATCCCGACCGACGTCAGTGTAGGCATAATACTTGTTCTTGCCTTTAGTCAGTTTGTACAGGGGCGGTTGTGCAAGATATATGCGTCCGTCGTCGATAAGTTGGCGCATATAGCGGAAAAAGAATGTCAACAGCAGCACGCGAATATGACTTCCGTCGACGTCCGCGTCTGCCATGAGAATTATTTTGCCGTAGCGCAATTTTTCCACATCAAAGTCCGGTCCAATGCCGCAACCGAGGCACTGGATGATGGGGATTATTTGCTGATTGGCATAGACTTTGTCCAGTCGACTTTTTTCAACATTCAGTACCTTGCCGCGCAGGGGCAATATTGCTTGATATTTGGATTTTCTTGCTTCCACAGCAGAGCCGCCGGCACTGTCTCCTTCGACCAAGAAAAGCTCGGTCAGCTCACGGTCTTTTTCCGAGCAGTCGTACAACTTACCCGGCAATCCGCCGCCCTCGAGTGCGCCTTTGCGACGTGTTTCGTCGCGCGCACGGCGGGCTGCCTCACGAGCACGACTGGCAGCCAGGGCTTTTTCGCAGATAGCTTTGGCTGTTGCGGGATTTTCCTCGAAATATTCGGCAAGCTTGGTGTTAACCAGCGTTTCGACAAGTGTGCGGATATCACTGTTTCCAAGTTTTGCTTTGGTTTGGCTCTCGAATTGCGCATTTTCCAGCTTGACGGAAATGATGACACAGATGCCTTCACGCACATCCTCACCAGTAAGGTTTTTGTCTTTGTCTTTGAGGAAACCTGCCTTGCGAGCATAGTCGTTGATAACACGGGTCAAGCCCGACTTGAATCCGGTCTCGTGCGTTCCGCCCTCGATAGTGTTCATGTTATTCGCAAACGTCATAATGGTTTCGTGGTAACTGGAGTTATATTGAAGAGCAACTTCGCCTATCGACGTATCCTTCTCGCCGCGCATGTAGATAACATCCTTATGCACCGCATCCACGTGACGTTGGGCGTTGAGCCACTCGACAAATGACTTGATTCCGCCCTCGTAATGCAGGTCATCTTCGCGCGATTCGTACTCCATGGGAGTATCGTCCGCATTTTCGCCTTCTGGCGCTGCACGACCGTCACGTAGAACAATTCTAACTCCTGCATTCAAAAACGCCTGCTCGCGCATACGGTTGAGTAGTATGTTATAGTCAAACTCGGTCTCCTCGAAAATCGTCGGGTCAGGCAAGAATGTCACCTTCAGCCCCTTGCGGTCGCCGGCGTCTCCGACACACGCAAAAGGTTCGACCGTGTCGCCACGCTCAAATGCGATGGTGTATAGCTTTCCGTCATATACGTTCTCAATTTTCAGCCAACTAGACAACGCGTTTACTACAGAAGCACCTACTCCGTGCAATCCGCCCGCGATTTTGTATCCACCACCGCCGAATTTTCCGCCAGCGTGGAGGATGGTATACACCACCTCGGGCGTGGGAATGCCTTGGGTCGGGTGAATCGCAGCCGGAATGCCACGCCCATTGTCCTGTACCGTGATGCTGTTACCCTCGTTGATGGTGATGGTAATGCAGTCGCAATGCCCTGCCAAAGCTTCGTCGATACTATTGTCCACGATTTCGTTCACGAGATGATGCAATCCGCGCGACGAAGTCGAGCCGATGTACATTCCCGGACGCTTGCGCACAGCTTCCAAGCCCTCGAGGACTTGTATAGCTGTCTCGTCATACGTGCCGGTCGACTCGGTAGTGGCATTGCCGTCGTAATTTATGTTGTCGTTAGTGATTTTTTCGTTCATGTGGTGTCCTTATGGTAGATGTCATTGTAGGGAATGGTTTCAAGGCTCCGTTGTGTAATCCGGATGTTGAGTTAGGAGTTGTTCGAATCGCAATGCAATTTTTACTTCTCCGTCTCCCATCTTTCCACAACTTTGATTATATTATCAAGGAAAGTAGACTCGCCCCAGGTGTTTATCTTGAAAAATGTCGCACGACTGCCTCCGGCAGTAATGATAGACAAAAATAATTTATCACCATCACCGAGAAGAGTCACATTTGCCGATACTCGACTACCGGATGCATGACTAAAGCGTTCGTATACGCGGACAGCGCAGCGCACACTACCTTTGTCGATATTGCTGCCGTCTTGAAATGTAGCCGAAATGCTTCCGCCAAGAATGCCGGAATGTAAATGTTGCAAGAACGTATCGAAGTTTCCTGATAGTCTCTTTTCGTATTTTGCCATGATATATTTCTCCTTTTTCCCTGCGGCGTTGTCGCATATGATGGACAGCTTGCGTCACCTCGAAAAACAATCCTCAAAAGTCTTCACGTGGCAAGTAAATTCCCACTTCAGACTTTTTCGTCATTCTCGGCGACTCCAACCTTGGCTGCCGCTATCACCCAAACACTCCACCCTCGACGCTGACACACTTCGCATTCGCAAGATGTCCCTGCTGTTTCAAGAGCGCAAACTCCGCATCCGAGCAGGTGACAATGACCTGTGCGCCCTCGATTCCCTTTAGCATATATCCGCGACGGTTACTATCCAACTCGCTCATGACGTCGTCGAGCAAGTACACCGGGCTCTCGCCCGACATTTCGCAGCAAATTTGTCCCTCGGCAAGCTTGAGCGCAATCGCCACGCTGCGCTGCTGCCCCTGCGAGGCAAACCTGCGCGCGCTATAGCTCTCATTCTTACTACGCGGGAACAGAGTAATCTCAAAATCTTCGCGATGAATACCGAACAATGTCACTCCTGCACGCTGCTCACGCTCGAGATTTTTGGTGAATTGTTCGAGGTATGCCTCTTTGTTCGGCAAACCTTCATACTCCACATGGATGCGCTCTTGTCCACCGGACATCTCTAACAGGATTTCCACAAGGTTGCCCAACAACTTTTCCACATAAGCAGTCCGCTTTTGCGAAATCACAGCTGCATGAGTGGCAAGTTGCTCGTTCCACACATCAATGGTGGATTCAAAAGCTTCGGGATTGCGATACGACGTCGCCATCAACTTATTACGCTGCTCAAGTGTAGCATAATACTCGCGCAATGTGGTCATATACGCGCGGTCGAGCTGACTGATTGCTCCATCAAGAAAATTTCGCCGCTCTCCCGGTCCACCGCGGACAATATCAAGGTGCTCCGGATAAAAAAACACTGCCTGCAAATTTCCCACAAACTCGCTCATTCTCGCGATGGGTACGGTATTCAATGCGCAGTTTTTCTTGCCGTTTTTAAGATAGCGCAAATCAAGACGATTAATACGGCGAAGATTGGAAAACTCCACTGTAATTGAGCTAAATTCCTCACCATGACGAATGAAATCCCGTTCACGCGGTGTACGATGACTACGCCCGGAAGATGACAGATATATCCCCTCCAGCGCATTGGTCTTGCCTTGGGCATTCTCGCCGTATAAAATATTCAATCCGCCATCAAGTCCTAGAATATCATCGACAATATTGCGAAAATTTTTATAGTGTACGTGATTTATGGTCATGAAAATTTAGGTCAGAACCCAATCCCCTTTTTTATAAAAAGGGGATTGACCCCCAAAAACTTTTTTAATTAATCTTTCAACCGCACAGGCATGACGACAAATAGAAACTCATCATGTACGGACGATTCATCTATTTTTTCTTTTTCGTCAGATTCGGATTCAGAATCACTCTCTATTCCTGTTATCAGAAGACTCATCAATGCAGTTGTCATGCTCAATTGGACTTTTTCGCAGTCCGCCGCTCGCAGAGCATCCAAAAGATAGCGACAATTAAAGCCAATAACAAGATCATCTCCATCCTTTTCTATGCTTACCTCGTCATATACCGAGCTTGCGCTCGAAGAACTTTTAACTACCAACAGACCATCAGTAAATTCACATCGCACGGGCGCTGTTGCCGCTCCTAAACTACGATCTTCAGTAACTAAAGCTGCTCTTTCGAGACTTTCGTAAAACTCCGCACGATCAATTGTGACGCTAATGGAGCTGTTTTGCGGAATGACTGCTTTATAATCTATGTGTTCGCCCTCAATTAAGCGCGAGAAAAACATTCCGCCTTCACCGAGATTGAATACAACATGACGTCGCACGAATATCACCTCGACTGCGTCATCGTCATTCTTCATAATCTTGAGTAATTCACTCAAAGTACGACCTGGCACGATAAAGCTATGCACTAGACCATGAGTATTTTCAACACTGTGCTCACGTAAAGCAAAGCGATTTCCATCGCACGCAATAATTTTGAGAATGTCCTGATTTAATTCAAACTTAGCTCCGCCAAGTTCCGGACGCTGTTCGTTTGAACCGATGGCATGTGAAACTTGACTTATAATTCTACGTAGAACACGCTGAGGTAAGTTATATCCCTGCTCACCTGTCAAATCGGGAAGAGCGGGAAATTCGCTTCCCAAAATCGCCGACAAGCTGAACTCACTTTTACCGCTGCTAACCTTGACATTGCCTTTTTCATTCACTTGAATGGTAATTGTATCATCGGGCATAGTCTTAATCATGCGTGATAGCTTTTGCGCGTTAATAAGCCAGCTGCCACCTTCTTTTACTTCGCATTCAATTGTACTGCGAAACCCTTTTTCAAGATCATATGAACTAAGCGTGCAAGCATTGTCGCCTTCTGTGACAAATTGAATGCACTCAATGGCAGCAATAGTATTCTTTGTGCTTACCGAACTCATAGCTAAGCCGACAGTTTCGATAAGTGTAGATCTGTCAAAAATAATTTTCATAAAAACCTTTCTTTCGGTCAAGACCAAAAGCCTTTTTTATAAAAAAGGCTTTAATCCCAAAAAACTTTTATAAAAGTTTTGGTGGGTGCAATGGACTTATTTTTAAAAGCCGTCCTGCATCTTGTTTTCGCTTTTTTGTTTTTTACTTTTTAGATATTAGATAGAGATAATATATAAGAGATATAGTAGTAGTCGTAGTAGGGGCTGTGGATTGTGTGTATAACTCATTTATCAATTGGTGCTATGTGGTTTTCAGTGCATGAGAACGTGGAGAAACTGACTTATCTGCTATTGTGAAATATGTTTGTACTTGTGGATAAATTTCTTTAATGAAAAATGATTAAAGTTTTGGTGGGTGCAGGGGCTTTTTCAAAAGCCGCTTTGTGTTCTTTATCTTATCCTTCTCTAATATCCTTGATCATTTCGTCTACTTCCATTTCGTATGCCATGTTATTGTTCATTTCGGTTTCAACTAAGCTGTGAGAAGAGAGTACAGTTGAATGATCACGTCCGAGAGCTTTGCCGATAGCAGGAAAGCTCATATCCGTGAGTTTACGAATGATGTAGATACACATATGTCGTGCAGCAGCTATCTCTTTGGTCTTCTTGCGGCTTTTGATATCAACAGCAGCTAGTCCGTATTTCGCTGCCACTTTGCTGATGATCTTGTCCACTGTAACAGTGACCGGCTCGTTTCCGATGAGCAGCTCTCCCGTGCATTCGCGAGCAAGCTGGATAGTCGGAATTTGTCCATTGAGGAAACATTGTGCGCCGATTTTTTTTATTGCTCCTTCGAGTTGACGGATGTTAGATTTGAGGTTTTCAGCAAGAAAAGTCAACACTTCGTTTGGAAGAGTGATGCCCATACTGGTTGCTTTTGTCTTCATGATGGCAATTCGTAGCTCAAAGTCCGGTATGGAAATGTCCGCAAGCAGTCCCCATTCAAAACGAGTCTTGAGGCGATCCTCAAGAGTTTTCATGTCGCGCGGCGGTCGGTCGGAAGTGAGTACGATTTGCCTCTTGTCTTCATATAGTGCATTGAAAGTGTGGAAAAACTCCTCCTGAATACTTTCCTTGCCGGCGATAAACTGAATGTCGTCGATGAGCAGTATATCAGCAGTGCGATATTTGGAACGAAATGCTGGAGTAGTTTTGTGTGATATACTTTCGATTAGTTCATTTGTGAACTGCTCTCCCTTAACGTATACAATTTGCATTTTGCTATTGCGTTGCTTGATCTGGTTCATGATAGCATAAAGCAAATGAGTCTTACCCAATCCGCTTGCACCATGTATAAACAGCGGATTGTATGTATCCACGGGGTTATTACTCACCGCAACACTGGCAGCATGAGCGAGTTTATTACTTGAACCGACGATAAAATTGTCGAATGTATAGTCAGCGTGAAAGCTGCGTTCTTTGTCGTCACCGGATTTTATGCTTATTTCGGGTATTTCCGGGAGCGGCTGTAAAGGCTTTGGCGGTTCTGTAGATGGAATTTCTTCGGATTTGAGATAGACATCCACAGCAGCACCGAGAACAGTTTCCAAATTGCCGGTTAGCTCAGTCTTATATTTTTTTTCGATAAAATCACGCTTGAGGTCGCTATTGACTGAGACAATAGCTTGTGTGCTATCTAGGTAAGTCAGCTTACTTTCGGCAAACCAAATATTATAGACTGATGGCGGATGACTTGCACGCAATTTTTCCAGGACATAAGCCCAAATTGAAGATAGATCCATATGTCCCTTTCTGACTGAAATAGTAAGTCAGTCTTGTTTTTCATCCTTAATATAATAATATATTATTATACCATACTTCATCACGAAAAGCAAGGTTTTTTACAATTTTGATAAGCATGTAGTTAAGGCTTAAAAATAGACACGTGGAACAGTAAGTATTTCGTATCCGGGCATAATTGATTGCATTGCGAACTTGCTCTAAATTTTGTTTTATATTTTTTACTTCAAAACTCTTGACAATAACGCAAAAGTAGTGTATAATGACCTTTACGCAGTTGAAAAGACTGTCGATTTCATCTAAGGATTTATAAAATGCTGAGAACTTATCAACCAACCAAGCGCAAAAGAAAGAAAGTCCATGGCTTTCGCAAGCGCATGAAAACCGCCGAAGGGCGCGACGTACTAAAGAGAAGAAGAGACAAAGGCAGAGCAAGGCTAACGCACTAAATGCGGGAGCCAAGGCTGGAGTCACCGAGAATGACGAGAAAGTCTGTGAGCGGAATTCATTTCCGTGTAAAGACTTCCGAGGAGTGTTTCTCGGAGTGACGCAAGCTGTCCATTATTACGACAAAGATGGCTAAACTACCTGCAATAGGGCAAGATCACTTATTTCGCAAGACATATGGCGGTAAGAAATTTTACGCATCTACGGTTGTAGTATACGTGTTACCTGATCGCCATGCTCGCTTTTTGCAAAAGGCTCATCCCGAAAAAAAGCGTGTAAATCGCGTCGGTATCACTGTTACTAAAAAGACTGGCAATGCCGTCGTGCGGAATCGGGTTAAAAGAATCATACGAGAGGCATACCGCCAACTTGACTCGCAAATGAGCATCAAAACCGGTATGCTTGTTGTCATTTCCGCACGTGAGGCGGCGACGAATTCTAATACCGCTACGGTGAAGAAGGATATACTGTGGGCGTTGCGGAAGCTGGAGATGATACAAATCCAAAACAGGAGCGAACAATGAAAGACAAAATACCAAATCTGCCGTTGCCGGACAAAGAAGATTATAAGTCGTTGTATTATTTTACAGTTGCGCAACTTTGGTCTATGGATGGTATACTCAATACTTCTTCTATAGTGATTGAGCAATTGAGAGAAGCGCTTACCAATGCAAATGAAACTATGGCAAAAATCGGAACAAGAATAGATAGTCAGCATGCACAAATCATGTCGGCTATACAACAAATTCATGCTATATATAAGCCGTCAGACGAATCATAGTAGCTGAATGAAGCATTTTTTTATCTACCCTATCCGATTCTATCGTAAGTACATCTCCCCTTACACAATCCCTCGGTGTAAGTTTTATCCAACCTGCTCGGAGTATGCTATCACGGCTATCACCGAATGGGGGACTATCGTGGGGACAAGCCTTGCTGTGTGGCGTGTATTACGGTGTAATCCATTCAGCAAAGGCGGAATAGATTTGCCGCCGAAAAAGAGAAAAAGGTTATGAAGGAAACTAAATGAAAAAACTTTTATTTTTTATACTCGCTGCTACACTACTGCTCGGGACATTGAGCATGAGCGGTTGTGTGCCGGATACGGGAATCAATAATATATACGAAACGGATGAAGAAGGTAATTACGTCACTGATGAAGACGGTAATCGCAAAGTGATTCGTCAGCCTAACGAAAATCCCTCGACAGACGGCTATGATGCAGAAATCACTTTCTTTGGTGCACTTCCTGCTGCGTTCGGATGGCTTTTCTTCCATCTATACACTTTCACCGGTGAAAACTATATTCTGACAATCTTGATTGTTGCGATTATGCTAAAGATTGTCTTGTTCCCGCTGGCGATGAAGCAGCAGAAGAACAATGTCAAACAAGCGAAATTTCGCCCGATTGAGCTTGCTATCATCAAAAAATACAAGGGACGTACCGACCAAGCTGCTCGGATGGCAATGCAGAACGAAATGATGGAGCAAAAGCGCAAAGCTGGAGTGAGTATGTTCGGCGGCTGCTTGCCTCTTGTAGTACAAATGCCCATCGTTCTTGCATTGTTTAGCATCATCAACAATCCTCTGCGCTTTATCGCAAGATTTACGGGAGAGCAAATTCTCGCTATTGAGAATGTCATGATTGCAGGCGGCTATACCGGTTCGATGAATCGTCAAATGAATCTGGTCAACTGGGTCAGAGGTAACTGGAATACAGTTGTCGAGGGTTACGGAACGGTTGGCGAGAGACTTTATAGTTACGGTATTAGTTACGATTGTTTGCCAAATTTCTACGTTCTTGGAATGGACATCACGTACAGTCCATGGTCGCGTTTACTCAGTCCGCTCATTCTTGTTCCTCTTGTATCGTTTGGTATCAGCTTCCTCATGTCACGCGTTATGAGAAAATACACCTATCGTCCGCCGATGCCCGAGGGTCAGGGTCCTAACATGATGAAAGCCATGGAAATGTCCATGCCTCTCATGACCACATTTTTTGCATTCACATTCCCTGCAGCAATCGGTATCTACTGGATTTTCCAACACATGACGCAGGTATCATCACAGTTTATCAATGCAAAACTGTTCCCGCTGCCAACCTTCACCGAAGAAGAGCTGAAAGCTGCCGAGCGTGAATATCTAGGCAAGAGCGGCGGCAAGAAGAAAAAATCCGCCAGCAAGCCCGACATCGAGGGTACTGTGGACGGAGAACCAAAACCTCGCGGACGCTCGTTGCATTTTATTGACGAGGATGAGGAATAGCGAAGCCAAGGCTGGAGTCGCCAGAATGACGAAAAAGTTTGAAGTGGGAATTCACTTCCCACGTGAAAACTTTTGAGGATTGTTTCTCGAGGTGATGCAAGCTGTCCATCATATGCGGGAACTAAGGCTGGAGTCGTCCAAAACTCACTTGAAGCTGCGCGCCCCCCCTTGAAGGTGGTGATGCGAAGTAGCGGAGGGAGTGATCGAAAACGTGGAACAATATTATCCTACACCTAGGAGGACATATCTCATGAAAGAGACTATTTCAGGCGGAAAAACCATAGAACTGGCTGTCGAGCGTGGTGCTCGGGAGCTTGGACTTGCCGTTAGCGAAGTGCAGTTCGAAGTCATCTCGGATGCGAAAAAAGGATTTCTTGGGCTCGGTGAAACCATGGCGCAGGTGCGTGTGTTCGTGCCATCAAAGGATGCACCATCGTCCAAACCGGCAGCAACTCCGGTAAAAGAGTCGTCAAAATCGGCTTCAAAGCCAATGAAAAAAACAGACAAACAAACAAAAGCTGCACCAAGCCAAACTATGCCCGATGGCGCAGGGTTGGAATTCGTACAATCGGTTGTCAATAACATGGGGATAGACGTTGTTGTTGATTGCCAAGATGATGGACGTGACAAAAACATCACCATTTCCGGCGCAGATGCGGGTGTCCTCATCGGCTACCACGGAGAAACTTTGACTGCGTTGCAATATCTTGCGAATCTCGCAGCTAACAAACGCGAAGAGGACGAGGAGCGTCAATATTCTCGTGTGACTGTCGACATTGAAGGCTATCGTGCCAAGCGTGAGGCGACGCTGGTTGAGCTTGCCAAGCGGACAGCGGGAAAAGTAAAGCGCACCGGGCGTTATGTTTATCTTGATGCAATGCCCGCGAACGAACGCCGCATTATCCATGCCACTATTCAGGACATCCCCGGTGTGAGTACATACTCAAAAGGTGATGACCACCGAAGATATGTGGTGGTTTGCCTCGAGCGGAAAGATTAGTAATTTATTTAACAGCATTTATATTCAATGATAAAAGCACAACGGCAACTACATAAGTTGCCGTTGTGCTTTTATGACAATTCCATATAATCGGACTTGTACTCGATAACACTCATACTTTCCACCGTGATAGTACAACCGCCTGAGGTACCGAAGAACACAATTCCCGTTCTGACGTAATCTTTATTGCTCTCGAATTCTTTCACATATTTATAATCTTTGCCATAGTGCCATAGTTCACCGTTTATTCTCACTGCGATACCTTTCTCGCTCATGAGACATTCGATATCCACGAATTCGTCAACGGGTAACAATCTGCTTTTTTTCGATATCGTATGTTCTCCCAAATAATCGTCTATAAGGCTGATTTTATCCCAATTGCTGTCTACACAACTCATCTGCACTGTCAACGCTGAACTTCCGAATCGCAAACCTCCCTTATCCGATTTAGCGCGAAGTTGCAACAGCAACGGTAATTTTATTTGTTCGCTTGAAAGCAAATAGCCGTTATTGTAACCATCCTCGACTTTGAGCGAAATATTACCGTCTGGGTATTCCACTTCAAAAGTTTTATTACCTCTGTTGAACGGAGCCATTTTCGTGAAATCAATCGCAACAGAACTGTTTTGAGATTTAATTTTATCAATCAACGCGTTTACCGATGTTTTCTCTTTGTCGGAAATCTTCTCGATTTTCCGTATGGGGAACAATTCTATTGTGTACATAAAAGGATTTTCTTCATAGCTCTTATCATCTAATTCATAGATATTGAATGGATTGAAATACTCCCAACCAATCGCTCTCTCATTAAACGGGTTCCATTCATAGACTTCGCTATCCTCAACCCATCGCCCCATATCGTCATTGTTCGGGCTTGTAGCGTACAATCCGCCCGGATATTTCTTGATAGACATATCTGCAAGTGCTTCAATATTGACCGGCAACGTGAAGTTATCCGGCAATGTTACGATTATATTCCCTTGGTCACTTTCATTGCCATATACAAATACTCTCATATCGGGCTTTTGTTTGAACAAATCAATATCCTCTATGAATTTTTTCACTCTTTTTTCAATGATTTTTCTATGCTTTCCATCTCCCTCAATAACATCGCCTTTATAGTAAAAATGTGCGATTTTAGATGGTGGACGATAAACAATTTTTATATTTTTATCACTTAGATACTCATTTGCTTGATTTAACTCCAACATAACTTTATTTTCCCTCACATTCCTTTGCACCATCACGAGCGAATCGACCAATTCCAGAACACTTTCATCGGTCAATAGCTGTAAATCCAACTGAAGCGCTGCGATCTCTTCGATTTTAGAAACGAATATTTCCAGTGCAGACTTAATTGTTGTTAATGCAGAGATTTCGTTTTCCAAGTCGGAAATATTGCCTTTGAATAATTCGATTGCCGCCGCTGCATCAGGTTTATCGAGAATAGTACGTATCTGTTTGACAGGAATTTGCAACTTTCGTAAAATGATAATTTGTTGCAAGCGCTTAATATTTTCCTCATCGTAAACACGGTAAGCGTAGTCTTCTTTGCGCTGGCTTGACAGCAGTCCGATTTCCTCGTAATAGCGCAGCATGCGTGATGAAATGCTGTATTGCTCGGATACTTGTATTATGGTTTGTAGCTCCATGGTTTTGGTCTCCTTTTCTGTTTCTGAACATGGACAGCTTGCGCGTTCTCGTGTCATTGACGAAAATTTTGCTCTCAGAGGAAAGTGAATTTCCTCTTTCGCAAGTATTTTCGCCAAACTCGAACGCTCCAGCCTTGGCTGCCGCATATATTATATACTATGACATCGTGTTCGAGTCAAGGGATTTTGAAAAAATTAATAAAAAGATCTATGTCTGAATTTAATTTTCCATCGAACTCGTCGAAATTTCCAGTCACCTTTTCTGTATCGTTTCATAGACTATAATATGAAGACCAACAGAGAACAAACGGCTGCTCGTCAAGCCGAAAAAATAAATAAAATTGCCGTCATCGGCGGCGACAGCCGTCAAATTCACCTTGCCCAATATTTGCAAAATTCGGGCAAGGATGTATCGTGTTTCGCTCTATTGGGGACAGCGAACCATGGACTAAAGTCTCCGTATTCTCTCGCTGAATGTTTGCGGGGCTGTTCACATCTCGTGCTGCCTATTCCAGTCAGCCGTGACGAGTGCTATTTGTCCACACCCCTGTGGGAAATCCCTCTGCCGCTCGATGAATTGGTAGAGAAGATATCGCCTGAGACAAAAGTTTACGGCGGTTTGTTTAGCATAGAGTTTGCCGAAGTTCTGCGCATGAGCGGTCACACTGTCTACGATTATGCAAACGATGCAATCTTGCTTGAAGAAAACGCACAAGCCACCGCCGAGGCAGCTCTTGCACTGATCATTATGCACTCGCAGTCACTGTTGCGCAGCAGCAATGTAGTTATCCTCGGCAGCGGGCGAATTTCTCGATATTTGGCGCAGCTGGTCACTAATGTGGGAGCACAAGTCACATTACTCAGCCGCAGCATTCCGCCGTGGGTGGACGAAATTCACGCATATATGCCCTTGCACGAGGCGGAATATGCCCTCGCTCATGCCGATATGGTCGTCAATACCATTCCGGCGCAAACGATTGACCAAACCGCACAAGCCCAACTATGCAAAGGCACGCTGTTCATTGACCTAGCCTCCGGAGGAAGCATGGAACAATTCCCTTGCGGATTGCGTCCTGCTGATGCAGCAAGAAACGGCGTAATCGCCATGCATTCGCTCGGTTTGCCCGGCAAATTCTCTCCTCGCTTTGCGGGAGAGTTGATAGCAAAGTACGTGTTGAAACAAGAAAGTATATATTAAAGTTTTGGAGATGCAGAGCCGCTCTACAGAAAGGTTCTGTGAAATTTGGATAATGAAAATAGCCTACGCCCTCACGGGCTCATTTTGTACAATTGACACCAGCGTGCAGCTGCTGTCGCAACTTATTGCCGGAGGACACGAAGTTTATCCTGTCGCCAGTTACGCATTTGCGACAACCGATACGCGATTTGGCGATGCGGCGGACTGGATTGAGAAAATCGAAAAGATATGCAAGCACAGAATAATAAAAAACATACGCGGAGCGGAGACTGTCGGTCCTATCATTGCGCCCGACGCTATGATTATTGCGCCATGCACAGGCAATACCCTCGCCAAATTGGCGAATGGTATATCTGACACGCCTGTCACTCTTGCCGCCAAAGCGCACTTGCGTAACGGCCGACCGTTGATTCTCGCACTGTGCTCCAACGATGCACTCGGTGGGAATTTCGTCAACATTGCCACTCTATATCAGAAGAAAAATGTGTACTTTGTACCGCTTTTGCAAGATGACATTAATGCTAAGCCGCACTCGATGGTGTCGAATTTCACACTATTGCCCGCAACGCTTGACGCGGCAGTGCAAGGCAAGCAGATATTGCCGTTGTTTGTATAGCGGGAGAACTCACATGAAAACTGCGTTTTCATGTGGAAAGCACACGGGTTTGCTTTCTGCGGCGGAGTGAATCCGCCTGCGAAAACATTTTATTCAATTCCACCCCGTCGGCTACGCCGTCACCCCTCATAGGGGAAGGGCAAGAGCGCGCAAGCTGTTTATCATATCAGCGACCAACAAAAACATTCCCCGATTACTCGTCGAGCAATCGGGGGATTTAATATTAAAGTTCTACTGCTCCAACCGTTGCATTTGTCGGAACAAGCTCGACGTCGCGGTAACGTGGCATACCCGTACCGGCGGGAATCAGCTTACCGATGATGACATTTTCCTTGAGTCCGAGCAAGTTATCCACTTTACCGCGGATAGCCGCCTCGGTGAGGACCTTGGTCGTCTCTTGGAATGACGCTGCCGACAGGAACGAATCTGTCATCAGCGAGGCTTTTGTAATTCCGAGAAGCAATGGACTCATTGTAGCAAGCACAACATCTTTCTCGCCTGCATCAATGCGCTCTTGCAACTCGGCATTTGCGTTGTTAAAGTCGCTTAGATTCACAGTCGTGCCGGGCAGCAGTTCGGTCGAACCTTGCTCCTCAACACGGACTTTGCGCGTCATTTGACGAACGATGACTTCGATGTGCTTGTCGTTGATTTCAACCGATTGGAAGCGATAAATCTTCTGTACCTCACGGATGATGTAGCTGTAAACAGCGCTCAATCCGCTGATTCGAATGATATCTTGCGGTGCAAGATATCCCTCGGTCATGGGCAGACCCTGAGTGACGCGCTCATTCTCGCTTACAGTAATGCGGAAATTGTATGGAATGATATATTCGCTCACTTGACCGTTGTCGAGATTGGTCAAAGTGATGATGCGGTTGTTCTTTGTATCATTAGTGATATTAACCATACCGTCGTGTTCGGCGATAACTGCAGCTTTTTTGGGACGGCGAGCCTCGAAGACCTCTTCAACACGCGGAAGACCCTGGGTGATGTCGCTTCCTGCAACTCCGCCCGTATGGAACGTACGCATTGTGAGCTGTGTACCGGGCTCTCCGATGGACTGTGCAGCCACGATTCCCACCGCTTCGCCAACACTGACAAGCTCGCCGCTGGACAAATCCGAGCCATAGCATGTCGCACATACTCCATGCACCGCTTGACAGCGGAGCAAGCTGCGAACATGAGCCTTAGTCACGTCGTTATTGGCGATACGAAGTGCCACCTGGTCGGAAATCAGTCCTCCTGCAGGGACAAGCACCTCGCCCGTGTGAGGATGGATGATTTCGTTGATGGAGACACGCCCGGTCAAGCGACTGGACAACGGAACGATGATATCGTTGCCCTCTTTGATGTCTTCAACCCAAATTCCATCGGTCGTACCGCAGTCAATCTCGCGGATAATAACATCTTGGCTGACGTCAACAAGACGACGAGTGAGATAACCCGACTCGGCAGTACGAAGAGCCGTATCCGACAGAGTTTTCCGTGCACCTTTAGCTGCAAGGAAATACTCGAGAACGTTCAGACCCTCACGGAAGTTGGACTTAATGGGAATCTCCATGGTCTTACCAGAGGCGGCAAACATCAGTCCGCGCATTCCGGCAAGCTGACGCATCTGAGTGATGTTACCTCTTGCACCCGAATCGGACATCATCTTGAGCGGATTAAAGCTGTCAAAGCTGACCTGCAGAGCCGCAACCACGTCTACTGTTGCTTTTTCCCAGATGGAGATGACGTTTTTATAACGCTCTTCTTCGGTGATTTCGCCCATCATGAAGTGTTCTTCAATGGTGTCAACGTCACGTTCGGCAGAGCTTATGATAGCGTCTTTTTCAGGCGGAACGGCGATATCTGAAACGGCAATAGATAGCGCAGACTTGGTCGAATACTTAAAGCCCATGTCCTTGATAGAATCAAGAACGCTGGCAGTGTAGCTGACACCGTGTTTTTTGATGATGCGGTCAACAATCTCGCGCAGGTCTTTTTGCTTGCAAGTGAAGTTGATTTCAGGTTCGAACTCGTTAGCGGGGTCGCTGCGGTCAACAAAGCCCAAATCTTGCGGCACATGACTTGAAAAAATCATACGTCCGAGTGTAGTTTTGATGATTCCGCTGCGACGTTCGCCTTGGTCGTTAGTGCGTGTTATCTTGATTTTGATTTCACTTTGCAGCGTGATTTCGCCGTTGTCATATGCCATGGTGGCTTCGTCGAATGAGCTGAACGCACGACCTTCGCCGGCTGCTCCCTCACGCATAACTGTCAAGTAGAACGACCCGAGAACCATGTCTCGGCTGGGAACAGTAACCGCTTTTCCGTCGGCAGGTTTTAGCAAATTGTTCGCCGACAGCATGAGGAAGCGCGCTTCGGCTTGCGCTTCGGCACTCAACGGCACGTGGACGGGCATTTGGTCGCCGTCAAAGTCTGCGTTAAAAGCATCGCATACGAGCGGGTGAAGCTTGATGGCTTTACCCTCGACCAGGACAGGCTCGAACGCCTGGATGGACAGCCTGTGCAGAGTCGGAGCGCGGTTGAGCAGCACAGGATGTTCGCTGATGACATTCTCCAGCGCATCCCACACGTCGGGATGAATACGGTCTACCTTTTTCTTCGCCTCTTTGATGTTGGTCGCGCACAGAGTCTCGACCAAACGCTTCATGACAAAGGGTTTGAAGAGTTCAAGAGCCATCTCTTTTGGCAGCCCACACTGATAAATTTTCAGTTCAGGGCCGACGACGATAACGCTTCGTCCCGAGTAGTCGACACGCTTACCCAATAGATTCTGACGGAAGCGCCCTTGCTTACCTCGAAGAATTTCGGACAGCGACTTTAGCGCACGATTGCTACTGCCGCCCGTCACGGGCTTGCCGCGGCGCCCGTTGTCGATGAGAGCATCCACCGATTCTTGCAGCATACGCTTTTCGTTACGTATAATGATCTCAGGCGCACGCAACTCAAGAAGCTTTTTGAGACGATTGTTGCGGTTAATGACACGACGATAGAGGTCATTGAGGTCACTGGAGGCATATCGTCCGCCGTCCAACTGAACCATGGGGCGAATCTCCGGCGGAATGACTGGGATGTAGTCGAGAATCATCCACTCGGGTTGGTTGCCCGATTTGCGAAAGGCTTCGACCACTTCCAAACGCTTGATGCACTTGACTTTTTTCTGTCCCGTAGCAGTTAGCATTTCTTCTTTGAGCTGCTGCGACAGGGTCGGGATGTCGATTTCGCTGAGTAGTTCTTTTATAGCCTCAGCTCCCATTCCCACACGGAATTCGCGGTCGTACAGCTCCAAGTTTTTGCGATAATCCGTATCGTTGAGGGTTTGATACTTTTCCAATGGAGTTGTACCCGGGTCAATGACAATATACTGAGCAAAATACAGCACTTGCTCAAGTGATTTTGGTGTCATGTTGAGCAAAAGTCCCATGCGACTGGGAATAGCTTTGAAATACCAAATGTGTGAAACAGGAGCCGCAAGGTCAATGTGACCCATGCGCTCGCGGCGCACCTTTTTCATGGTGACTTCAACGCCGCACTTGTCGCAAGTTTTACCTTTGTAGCGCACACGTTTATATTTTCCGCACAAGCACTCCCAGTCCTTTGTCGGACCGAAGATTTTTTCGCAGAACAGACCATCTTTTTCTGCTTTTGTCGTGCGGTAGTTAATCGTTTCCGGCTTGGTGACTTCGCCGTGAGACCAGTCGAGAATCATCTCTGGAGAAGCAAGACCAATCCGTATCGAGTTGAAAGTTTTCTTTTCCATAAAGAGCTGCCTTTATATGAATTTTAAGGGGATACGCCGCACCCTGTAGGGGACGACGCCTCGTCGTCCCGCTCTTTTGATGCAGGTTATTTTCACGGGTCGATGTGGGCATCGACCCCTACATGGATTACTACGCAGTTTTTAACTGAGATCAAAATCCGGTTCTATTTCGTCTTCCGGGAATTCCAACTCGACTTCTTCCTCTTCAGGTTCGTCGTCGTAGTCTGCGACATCTTCTTCATTTTCCTCGGCAGAGTCGGCATACTCGTCGACTTCGACATCGTCGTCATCGTCTACATCATCGCTGCCGGGATTGTTAAAGTCCACATTGTCTTCGTTGATTGCCTGGCGGAACCTCTCGTCAGCGTACAAGTTCGCATCCGGGTTCTCCGGGTCAACATATCTGCCCGGCTCGAGGAAGTCATCCACCAACTGGCTCAATTCTACCTCGTTGCCGTCCTCATCAAGTACACGCATATCCAAAGCAAGCGATTGCAACTCCTTGATGAGCACCTTGAAACTTTCAGGTACGCCCGGCGTGGGGATGTTTTGCCCTTTGACGATGGCTTCGTATGTTTTGACACGTCCGGTCACGTCATCCGACTTGACCGTCAGAATTTCTTGCAATGTGTGTGCTGCACCATATGCTTCAAGCGCCCACACTTCCATCTCTCCAAAACGCTGTCCTCCGAATTGCGCTTTTCCGCCCAGCGGTTGCTGGGTAACAAGCGAATAGGGACCCGTGGAGCGCGCATGGATCTTATCGTCGACAAGATGCGCCAACTTGAGGTAGTACATGATTCCGACTGTGACCGGGTTGTCGAACTTTTCGCCCGTGCGCCCGTCATAAAGAGTTGCTTTTCCGTCGGGGCTAAGTCCCGCTTGCTCTAACGCCTCGACGATGTCTTGCTCGCTTGCTCCATCGAAGACAGGAGTCATGATTTTCACGCCCAGTTTCTGTGCAGCAATGCCGAGATGAACCTCGAACACCTGCCCGATGTTCATACGGCTGGGAACTCCAAGAGGAGAAAGTACGATGTCAAGCGGAGTTCCGTCAGCAAGGAACGGCATATCTTCGCTCGGAAGAATGCGCGATACAACGCCCTTGTTTCCGTGACGACCCGCCATTTTATCTCCGACCGAGATTTTACGCTTTTGTGCAATGTACACATGCACTACTTTGTTTGAACCGGGCGAGAGGTCATCTCCTTGGTCACGGCTGAACACCTTGACATCGACGACTACTCCGCTTTCGCCGTGAGGCAGACGGAGCGAGGTGTCACGCACTTCACGCGCTTTTTCGCCGAATATGGCACGGAGCAGACGCTCTTCGGCAGTCAGTTCCGTCTCGCCTTTTGGAGTGACTTTGCCGACCAAAATATCACCTGCGCGCACTTCTGTACCCTTGCGAATAATGCCGTCGACGGACAAATCTTTAATCATGTCTTCGCTGACGTTGGGCAGCTCGCGCGTGATCTCCTCGGGACCGAGTTTGGTGTCTCGGGCTTCATGGATATATTCTTCTATATGGAGAGATGTGTACACGTCGTCACGAACAAGTCGCTCGTTGAGTAGCACCGCATCCTCGTAGTTGTAACCTTCCCACGGCATAAAGCCGACAAGAACATTTTTACCAAGCGCAATTTCGCCGTTTTCGGTCGCTGCACCATCGGCGATGATTTCGCCTTTTTTCACACGGTCGCCCGGATTTACGATGGGGCGTTGATTGATACACATCCCTTGGTTGCTGCGCTTGAATTTGATAAGCGGATAGTGATATGTCGAGCCATCATCGGCAGCCAGCTTGATTGCCTCCGAGCAAACAGCAGCAATTGTGCCGTCCGCATCGGCTTTGACAACCGCACCCGAATCCATCGCTGCCTTGTGTTCCATTCCCGTGCCGATGATAGGAGACTCGGTGACAAGCAGCGGAACAGCTTGTTTCTGCATGTTAGCACCCATCAAGTCACGAGAGTTCTCGTTGTTCTCGAGGAACGGAATCATGCTGGGGGCAATGGACACACTCGCTTTGGTGCTCACGTCCATATAGTCAACAACAGTCGAGTCAACTTGGATTATCTCACTGCGATTGCGCGCGATAATTCTGCGATTTACGAATTTTTGGTCTTTGGTCAGCGGTTCGACAGCTTGGGCGATGATAAATTCATCTTCGGTGTCGGCAGCCAGATAGACGATTTCATTGGTGACTTTGCCAGTCTTTTTATCCACTTTGCGATATGGAGTCTCAATGAAGCCATATTCATTGACACGAGCAAAGGACGCGAGGTACGAAATCAGACCGATGTTGGGTCCCTCAGGAGTTTCGATGGGACACATACGACCAAAATGAGTATAGTGTACGTCACGCACTTCGAAACTGGCGCGTTCGCGGCTCAAACCGCCCGGACCGAGTGCCGAAAGTCTGCGTTTATGGGTCAATTCTGCCAATGGGTTGTGCTGATCCATGAACTGTGATAATGGAGACGAACCAAAAAACTCACGGATACTTGACACGACGGGGCGGATATTAATTAGCGCCTCGGGAGTGATGTTCTCGGTGTCGTGTATAGTCATGCGTTCGCGGATGATTTTGTCCATACGCGTGAATCCAATGCGCATTTGATTCTGCAGTAGCTCGCCTACGCAGCGCAAGCGACGGTTGCCAAGATGGTCAATGTCGTCCTCGCTGCCAAAGCCGTGCATCAAACACATGATGTAGTTGATGGAAGCAAAGATGTCTTCTTTGGTGATATGTTTGGGTGCAAGAAGCGACTTGTCACGCTTTGCAGCAGCGATAATCTCTTCGCGATTGCCAGCGCACTCGTCCACAATTTCACGTAGAACACTCAAAATAACTTTGCCCTTGATGCCCGCTTCCTTGAGGTCGTAGCCGAGCATTGACTCGGGATAAATTGTGTTATTGCTGAACGCTTTGACTTCGAGACCGCCGTCGGTGCGGAGATACATCTCGGTCACACCTGCCAATGACAATTGTTTTGCATCGGTAAGGCTCATGCGATGTCCGGCGGGAAACACCACTTCCCCGGTTGCAGCACTCACCGCATCACGAGCAAGAGTATTGCCTACTGCACGGCAGATAAGGTCAAGCTTTTTGTTGTACTTATAGCGTCCGACGTGCGCAAGGTCATAGCGCTTGTTGTCGAAGAACATGGCATTGACCAGCGTTGTCGCACTTTCGACCAAGGCAGGTTCACCCGGACGGAGCTTTTTGTAGATTTCTTTCAGCGACTCTTCGCCCGGAGTACGACGAGTCTCGGCAGCAAGAGCGTTCATGCCGTCCTTTTCCATGGTGGACATGATGTAGGGGTCGTTGCCGAACATGGCAGCGATATCCGCATCACTTTCGACACCCAGCGCACGAAGCAGCACGGAAATATGCATCTTGCGATTCTTGTCGATACGCACGAACAAGCAGTTAGCGGTGTCCGTTTCGTACTCCAGCCATGCTCCGCGGTATGGGATAACTTGAGCGTGGTAAACTTTGAAGCCATTCTTGTCGAGCTGGCTCATGCAGTTCACACCCGGCGAGCGCACAATTTGCGAGATAATGACACGCTCGGCACCATTTATGATGAACGTACCGTTGGGAGTCATGATGGGAAAGTCGCCCATGTATATCTCGCGTTCGCTCACTTCGCCGGTCTCTTTGTTGAACAGGCGCACGAGAACGCGCAGCGGAGCGGCGTAATTTACGTCGCGGTCTTTGGACTCCTCCACCGAGTATTTTGCTTTCGACTCGAGTGTGAAGTCGATGAATTCGATGGACAGGTTGCCCGAAAAGTCGATGATTGGGCTGACGTCGCGCAGCACTTCGTGCAGTCCCTCGTCGAGGAACCATTGATAGCTCTTGCGCTGAATTTCAACCAAATCCGGCATTTCCAGCACGTCGTCGATTTTGCCGTAATTTTGACGGACGACGCGCCCGAGTTGTTGTTGTCTTGGCATGGTATGTCTTCCTTACTGATCTTAGTCTTCATCTGCGCTGATAAACATTTCTTCTGTTCTCAGCATGGTAGTTTTGATTTTTTCAGTCAATTCTTCAAGAGCTGTGACGGCATCTGACGACGCCTTATGCAGCGCGCCGGTGGCATCTGAATTTGCTCGCATCATTTTGACTGTAGCTTCTAACACATCTACAGTAGTGGCGAGTTGCCCCGTTGAATGATAATACATAGCTTTGTAATCGGGTTTCATGTGTTGCTCCTTATAGTTTAAAGACGACAAAAAGCCCGTCCATGCCTCAACGCGCGAAAAATTTACAATTTGTTCACAATTGCTCCGAGCGCAAGCATGCTGGTTACAGCTTGTTCACTCGGTTGTAAAACAAACGAAATAAGTCGCACGAACAAAGTCAGGACGTGCTTTTAAATTTATATGTACCAATTATTATATCACATCGTTTATAGCTTGTCAATAGGGAATTTGCGATTTTGCGGAAATATTTTGATGATATGAAAATTCACCGAACTTGTTTTGACCTTTTCGTATAATCAGACCCACCTCACCCTCTGCAGTGAGGGCAATTGCTGTATGTTTGCATTGAGTTTTCACTCGTGCGACGGGTCTTGCTGTAAAACAATTATCGCTGAACCGCTATATTTTTGGGCGGTCAAGCGCCCTTTTTGTGAAAAAGGGCGTTTGCGCCGGGGGTTGTAGGGGGTGCTGCGGAGCATCCCCTACAGAAAGAAAAGGTTTTTCGTCTTACAAAGACCTTTTGCCTTCGGCGAGTCAGAGACTGTTATGCAACAGCCTCCGACACCTCCATGCATTTACCCCTTTTCTGAAAAGGGGTAAAATCCCCAAAATATAGGGGTTTAGCTTGAGCATTCGACAGCAAAGCCAAATTCGATAGCGATGACTCGCTGTAAACATACAGCAATTGCCCTCACTGCAGAGGGTGAGGTGGGTCTGATTACACGGAAAGGTCAAAAGCGTGACGAGCGTGCTTCCTCGCATGAATCCGCCATACTCGGGCATACTGACATCATGAATAATTATAGAAGAACCGACCTCGCTGCCGAATGGAGCAGCGACCATGATGACAGCGCACTCGACGGCGTGACATTCGCCGAGGAAACTCACGGAGTGGCGACAATCAGCCACGTGGAACTCACCACATCTGCTGCCGCCGAGCTATTGGGCAAGCCCATGGGTAGCTACACGACCATTAGCTTCTCGCGCCCATGGGAGCTTCCTCTTGCGGAAATCGAGTCGCTATCGCTTGCCGTCGGCAAGGAGTTGCGACGTATGATTCACACCCTTTCACCGCAAGGCTCGGTACTGGTCGTGGGATTGGGTAATCGTAAAATCACGGTGGACACTATCGGCACGCAAGTGGCGGATATGCTCGAACCAACGATGACTTGTAGGGGCGAACTGCGTTCGCCCGATAACGACGGGACGTCGAGGGCGCCGTCCCCTACAGGTGCAATTACATGCCGCCAAATCTCCATCCTCACCCCCGGCGTGCGCGGAGACACGGGCATCGAAAGTGCCGAAATCGTCGCCGCCGTCGTCGAGAGGGTGCGCCCCGCACTCGTCATCGCCATTGACGCTCTCTGCGCGCGCGAAACCGAGCGACTTTGTCGCACCGTGCAGCTCACCGACACGGGAATCGCGCCCGGCAGCGGCGTGGGTGCGGCACGTATGGCATTGAATAGCGAAACTCTCGGAATTCCTGTCATCGCAATCGGAGTGCCGACCATCATCGAGTCAGCGACACTCGTATACGATGCGTTGGAAGCGGCGGGTGTAGAGGATTTTTCACATACGCTCGACAAAGTTCTATCCAACGACACATCATTTCATGTTTCAGTCAAGGAAGCCGACATCGCTACTAGGGAATTGGCGCAAATTGTGGCTGCGGCTGTGGGGGTTGCGATGGGGTGAGGGGATAAATTTTTGTCGAACAAAAACATAAAATAAGTTTTTGTGTTTGTTATTGACAAATAAAAATTTTGTGGTATAATATTACCATTCTCTTTAAGAAGGAGCTATAAACATGTTAATTACTTTACTATTATCTATATTTCTTACTGTTTTAATTACAATAATTATGACTACAATAGCTAAGCCAAAAAAAGAGATATATAATATTGTAGGGATCATTATTCCACTTGCATTTGCATTTTTTGAAGATTTTGAACTTAAAACTTTTTTAATTTTTACTATAGCAGTTGCACTTGCATTTGCGCTCACATATGGAACAATATACTTGATAAAAAAAAGACACATGAAAACAAAAACTTCAGATATCTCTAAAGTCGAAAACAAAATAAAAATATATCTACCATTAGATTTTCAAACTGAAATAAAAAATATTTTTGTACGCAGGCTACCTGAATACATAGAAGAAATGCTTAAGTTGAATAATAATATTAAAATTTTATCAGAACAGACAATAAATAAATTTATAAAAATAACAAATGATGAAATGCAAAGCGAGTGTCAGAAAACATTGGATAAAATTGAACTGATAAACGGATTTTTTTATAGCGTATGCTTCAATATTGTCCATATGATTAAAAACACTCATGTTAGTAATAAAATTGATTTTCGCGTTCATACTAGAACCATTAGACATTTTACTAATCATGGTTATAAATATGGCAAGCATACAGCGGTTCATTATTCAGAAGGCTTTCGAGAAAACCCACTACCATATGATGATGAACTTTCAATTCTCAACTTAAACAATACAATGATAAATAAATCGCACACAATACGCCGGTCATTAATTAATTCTGCCAATGATACGCTGGGAGAAGAAGGCACTAATATAAACGGAGGTACAAAGTATGAAGCAGCAGATTATTTAACATATTCTCTTTATCAATTTGTTGATAGTGTAAAAAGACCCATTATAACATTTGGTATCTCTGTAAAAAAACACAATCATAAGTATTTGCTGCAAATGTTGAATTTTTTGAAATTTGAAATGGTTATAACGGACAACATTTCAAAAATGATTGAAGCAAAACCAGAGATTAAAACTTTTGTTGAAGACAATTACAAAAATTTTGTGTCAAACCCTTGACATTTTTGAATTTTTC
>Ga0123355_10001493_pt1 | contig 32570 bp, 30 predicted proteins | sample TergutEmb28metaG_3_FD_89872 | JGI IMG/M metagenome (GOLD analysis project Ga0123355, IMG submission 89872) | Embiratermes neotenicus P1 segment gut microbial communities from Petit-Saut dam, French Guiana - Emb289 P1 | ecosystem: Host-associated > Arthropoda: Insects > Digestive system > Gut ...
CATACTGACCATTTGCACTTTTATTATCTAAATCCGTCCTTGCGATGATTGTATGTATTATATCATGGATTATGTTGTCTAAGCATTCTTGTAAAATGTGATTTTCAAGCGATTGTTCATACAACCTATGCTATGATGAAAGCAACCAATGGTATGAAAGAGGTCACTCTAATTTATGACTACTCCATAAAACAAAACAGGATGCATTTTCAGCATCCTGTGGGTAGGTGTTTTCACGCTATTGCACCGTATAATCATATTTTGGTGCTGAGTTGTGTTTAACTAACAATTCCGCTCTTACGTCCGCAATATACAAAGTATACGCCCATGTTTACGGCAAAAAAGCCGCCAATGTGGGCGTATATTTTTTTGTAAAAACTATACAGCGCATACCGATATTTCTCAACTTGGGCTTATTTTAAGCGAAGGGAGCCGACGATATTGGCATATATATCCATCGTCCCTCGTCGACATGCAAAAACCCCCGGAATTTGGGGTTTTTCCATTTTTGACAAAGGTTATTTTGGGCAAAAAGACTAGCCTCACGCTCTGCTTTTCGGGGTCGCTTGCTATAATATTTTTTCTAAACGCTCTACAGAAAATTGGGCAGCAAGCCCTGTCATAACCCCTGTGAAGACACCCGCAATAATTAATATTGGCAGGTACACAGCTATTATCGGCGTCCCGGCAAGAAACATAGCAACAGCAATTTGCCCAATATTATGAAATATTGCTCCCACTGCGCCTACCGCCCATATTTGCTTTTTAGAGACATATTGCTTCATAAGTGCCTGTGCCGAAAATCCAAGTATTCCACCGGCAAGGCTATACATAAGTGACACAACCCTGCCTGTAAACATGGCCCCAAGTACAATGCGGCATAGCAGAATCATAAATACGTTAGCGGTTGTTAATTTCCCAATATCACGCTCTTTGCTACTGCCTAAAAAAAGTGCGAAAAGCGTTACAGCATTGGCTAAACCAAGCTTCATCCCAGGGATTGGAATAGGTACAGGGATTTGCGCCTCAATTGTGAATATTGTTAAGGCAATAGCAATCAATATCGCCATAATGATTAGTTTTTTTATCGGTGTACCCATTTAGCCCCCACTATTGCATCCACTTCTTGCGGGCTGGCGTTTTCAAACCGTATTATAATCCCATGGGGCAAACAAACTATAGGCCTTGCATTGTTATTAGACCAGCCTTTCAAGACACATGACCCATCGGGGCAATCCGCGCTTAACATACGAATGCGCCCTCGCTCTACTAAGATAACATTCGTTGCAAGGTCGCCTTCAATTGTAAGGGTAAATGGCTCAAAAACCGCAGCCAAATCCACACGCTCAACCAGCTCATTGTTTTGATAAATCCGCGCCAATGACTTGGGAGGCTGCCTTAGTAAAAGTGTGGCTAGTATAGAAATAAGCAACACCATGCCTAACGCAATAAGCCAAAATGTATTCGATTTTAATCTCAATTATCTCACATCCTAGTGAAAAAAATGAACAATCCTTTAGGAATAACTAAGCGCGTAGAATAAAGCGTATCAATAGTTCCTTATCCTGTCAAACGCATAAAACCCCCTGTAGTCAGCGAACCAGCAAAACAGAGTGCGATGCGCAGGATTTTTGTCGCGAAGCAAAGAAGGGCCACCGGACTGTTAAGTTGCAAATCTGCCCGCCCATGTGTATTATTGTTTTGTCCTTACAACGTCATTTTGCTCTCCTACATATAAAGGAGCTGGATTACTCTTGATACGAATAAAAGGCATACACATACCGGTACCAGAATCTATACCAACACCCCCCGAGGTTCGGCTATTTGCAAGGCCTCATGTGGCCGTGGATGATTTGGTGAAAGCCGGTCAGATAATCGGTGAGGCCCTGGAAAATGGGGCACCTGTTCATGCAAGCGTTTCAGGCAAGGTCAAAAGTATCGACGACTTTGACCCAGTAACCGGAAAAAAAGAACTTTCAATTGTGATAGCCTCTGATAGAGAGCAGGCACTTAACGATACGTTAAGCCCACCGGCCATTAGCAATAGGGCGGGATTTCTGGACGCGCTAAAAAACAGCGGGGCTGTGGGGCTTGATGGCATAATAAACGCAAAAGATAAGCTTGATTACATTCTAGTCAACGCAGTGGAATGCGAACCATATGTCACCTCTGACGCAAGGACGATGATAGACAATGCAGCCGATATACTAGCTGGCGCAACTCTTTTGATGAAGCACATCAAGCCTAAACAGCTTATAATTTGCGTTGGAGATAATAATCCAAGCGCCATTGACCAATTAAATGGCCTAACGCCCCCGAGTGATAACATATCAGTACGCAGCCTGCCATCTATGTATCCCCAAGGCCAAGACAAAGTGCTTGCGCATAAAGTCACAGGCAGTATACTTAATAATCACTGCATAGTAATAAGCAGCACAGCACTTTCGGTTTTTGCAAAATATATAAAAACCGGTATGCCCTACACTCACAGGGTCGTAACGGTAGATGGCTCTGGCGTAAAAACCCCTAAAAACCTAATTGTGCCTCTAGGGACAGCAATAAAACACCTGTTTGATTATTGTGGCGGGCTAACAGACGATGCAACAAAAATTATCATAGGCGGCCCCCTAACGGGTAAAGCCGTACCAAGCCTAGATATGCATTTAGCTAAAACACATAACGCTGTTCTTGCCCTAAATGAAAAAGACTCCGAGCCCCCAATAGAAACAGCCTGCATAAAGTGCGGGCGTTGCATCGCAAGATGCCCTACAAATCTAATGCCCTCTTTTATCGAGGATGCCTTCACGCAGAAAAGTATTGATATGCTTAGCAAATTGAAGGTTAACCTATGCATCCAGTGCGGCTGTTGCGCCTATATATGCCCAGCCAAAAGGCCCTTAGCGCAGGTTATGAGTCTTTCAACAAAAATGATTGAAAATACGCAATAGGAGACTCGGGAAATGTTAGAGAAATTGGTTGTTCCCTTCTCGCCACACATACGCGCCAGCGCGACAACATCCCATATTATGCGTGATGTTGTTATTGCGCTGGTTCCTTCATTTATCTCGGCGACACTAATCTTTGGGCCTCGTGCGGCACTTGTTACGGTGGTCTGTATTGTGGCCTGTGTCATGTTTGAGGCGGCCTTTCAGATACTAGTGAAAAAACCCGTTACAATTTCAGATTTCACAGCGGTTATTACAGGGATGCTTATTGCCTTTAGCCTGCCGGTGACGATCCCAATGTGGCAGGCTGTCTTTGGCTGTTTTGTTGCGATTATTGTAGTAAAGCAGCTATTTGGAGGCCTTGGCAAAAATTTCGCAAACCCGGCAATAACAGCCCGTGTGGTAATGTTTTTGGCTTTTTCAAGCACTATGACTCTTTGGCACTTGCCCCATGCTACCCCAGACTGGGCTCTGCTTTCAGACGCAATTGCCGGGCCAACACCCCTTATTCATTTAGCAAGTGGTGATGTGCGGCAATTACCCGGTATGCTTAACATGTTTGTGGGTATAAGGGCTGGAAGTTTAGGCGAAACCAGTGCCCTTGCACTGCTTATTGGTGGCATTTATCTATTGGTGCGCCGCGTTATCAACTGGCATATACCTGTGTCATTTATTGCTACTGTCGCCGTAATTGTATTCCTTGTGGAAGGCTTTTCGCCGGAGATTGTACTGTTTCATATCTTTGCGGGAGGTTTGCTTCTTGGGGCATTATTTATGGCTACAGATTATGTCACCTCTCCATCTACAAATAAGGGGCGCATAATATTCGGCATTGGCTGCGGGCTGCTTACGGTTATCATTCGTTTATTCGGCAACTTCCCCGAGGGGGTTTCTTTCGCCATTCTCTTTATGAATGCCCTTGTGCCCTTTATTAACAAGTTTACATTAACAAAGCCACTTGGAGGGGCAACACAATGATAAAGGATTATATCTTCCCAATACTCACCTTATCCCTTATATGCCTTATTATGGCGGGCGCGCTTGCCGCGGTTAATAGCATAACCGCCCCGATAATCGAGTTTGCCGCCGCCGAGCGGATAGGCCCGGTAAAAAGGGCGATTTTGCCCCTAGCCGAAGGAGAAAGCTTTGTCCCCCTAAGCCTTGAAGGCCTGCCCCCAACTATTGAAGCGGCCTACACCACAACTGATAACTCCGGATATATTTTTATATCGTCCATTCGAGCTTATGGGCCAACCCCAATACAAGTCATCTGCGGCATAACCCCCGATGGTGAGCTTATTAGCTCTGATGTTTTGACCCATTCGGAAACAGTAGGCTTAGGCACAAGGGTTTTTACCACTGCCGACGAGGATTTTCGCCGTGGCGTGGATGCGATTGCCGGCTCTACAATTACCTTTGACGCTTACAGGCAATTACTTGAGGACTCTTTTATAGCTTTTGATATATTGAGAGGGCGGGAATAACGGGAATGAAAAATAAAATTTCTTCGATTTTTATGAGAGGGATTACAAGGGAAAACCCCGTTTTAGTTCTGCTTTTGGGGCTTTGCCCTGCCCTTGCCGTATCCACCATTGCCTTTAATGCAATAGGCCTAGGCCTTGCAACGACCTTTGTATTGTTCTGCTCCAATATTATTATTTCTTTGCTACGCAGGGTTATCCCAGATAAGGTGCGCATACCCAGCTATATTGTTATTATTGCGGGCTTTGTAGCATTGGTGCAAATGCTGGTTGAGGCATATGCATTCGAACTGCATTTGGCTTTGGGGATTTTCTTGCCGCTTATCGCGGTAAACTGTGTGATTTTTGCCCGCGCGGAGATATTTGCTAGCAAAAACACAGTATTTGACTCTATTATCGATGCAATGGGCATGGGACTTGGCTTTACCTTGGCATTATTTATTATCGCCTCACTTAGGGAGGCTTTCGGCAGCGGCACGCTAACTTTGCTGGCCCTTGGCAATTTGCAGCTTGAGCTTAGCTTGCCCGTACTTTCAGAGTTTAATATCCCTATTATGACGTTAGCACCCGGTGGCTTTGTGGCTCTTGCTTTACTTATAGCAATTATCAACAAGGTTACAAAGGGCAAGGCACTTAAAGCTTCTGGCTGCTCTAGTTGCCCTATGGCCATTGCGTGCGGAAAGGGGAATAAATAATGGACTTTAGGATGCTTATAATAATTATGATGAGCGCGGCTCTTGTCAATAACTATGTTTTAATCAGATTTTTGGGTGTTTGCCCATGGCTTGGTGTTTCCAAAGACCTTAAAAACGCTGTTGGCATGAGCTTTGCTGTAATATTTGTTATGATTATGGCCTCTGCCGTTACATGGCCTATATATGTATTTATACTGGAGCCCAATGGCTTGGGCTTTTTGCAAATTGTCGCCTTTATTATAATAATTGCGACCCTTGTTCAGCTTGTGGAAATTGTTTTAAAGCGATTTATACCGGCCTTGTACAAGGCACTTGGGGTTTTTCTGCCTCTTATGACTACAAACTGTGCAATAATCGCGGTAGCGCTTACAAATATTAGCGAGAGTTATAGTTTTGCCGAATCTTTGATGCACGCAATAGGGGCAGGACTCGGCTTTTTGCTTGCGATGGTCATATTCTCGGGCATACGTGTTTATACGGAAAGCGAAAGCGCGCCTGCGTCTTTTAGGGGCCTGCCTCTCGCGCTTATTTCCGCGGCGATTCTTTCCCTGGCATTCTTTGGCTTTGCGGGTGTTGTGGAGAATATGTTTAGTTAGGCAAATTCAATGAGAAACAGTCCCGGCCGAGCTGAAATGGCGAATGTTTCTACGGGCACCGGAAGGAAGTCCGGCAGCCCGCAGGGCTGGTTTTGCAAAGCAAAACTGCTGAGCCATTTTAGCGACAGACGTGACTGATTTCGAATTAATTTGCCCTAAGGGGATGAAAAATGGGTGCCATAACCATAGCAATTATATGTATAACAATAATTGGCGCAGCCTGCGCTGTTATATTAAGCGTGGCCGCAAAAGTTATGTATGTTGCGGTTGATGAAAGAATTGTAAAAATCCAAGACGCGCTACCCGGTACCAACTGCGGTGCCTGCGGCTTCCCCGGATGCTCGGGCTATGCCAACGCGCTTATAGTGGACCCCTCCATAAAAAGCAACCTATGCCCACCGGGGGGCGCGGAAGCAATAGCAAAAATTAGCGAGGTACTTGGCATCGAGTCCGAGGCGGCAGCCAGCAAGACGGCGGTTGTGCATTGCGGAGGCGACGGGGACGCCCATGTGCGAAAGATGGAGTACAGAGGCATACAAACATGTTATGCCGCCTTCGCTGTTTTTTGTGGAGAGAGTGCCTGCGCCTATGGCTGCCTTGGCTATGGAGACTGTGTAGCAGTCTGTCCAGTTGATGCCATCTGCTTGGAAAACGGCCTTGCCCGCGTAAATACAAATTGTACAGGTTGCGGCCTTTGCGTAAAGGTTTGTCCAACACAAATTATTTCTATAAATGATGGCGGCATGAAGCCTGTAATTGCCTGTAGCAATATAGAAAAAGCGGCGGCAGTGCGCAAAAAATGCACAAAATGTTGCTATGGCTGTGGCGTATGTGTCCGCAAATGTCCCCAAAAGGCCATTATACTTGAAAATAACCTAGCTAAAATAAATTATGAAAACTGCAAAAACTGTAATCTTTGCTTAGATATTTGCCCGACCAAGTGCATACAGCTTCGCAATTAATACGAAAATAGGATGATGTCATTTTTGCCAAAAGTTATCCAGCCTTTATATTTTGCTTGCAAGTTGCAGGTTATTTTTATACGTGGCTGGTGAAGCCTGCCTTTCATTGGCTGGGCTGTAAGGAGGATTTTTGAGAATGAAAACCAAACTACTGCATTTTGCGGCGTTATTATTAGTAATTGCCATTATTATAGCCCCAATGCTACCAACCGGTGAGGGCATTATGACTGCCGACAACCCCCTATACACTCAGCCCGAGGGCAGCCTTATTTCCGTTTTAGCGGCAGATAACTTTGACGAGCCTGTATACATTTTAAGGGATGGCCTTGTTTCCTATCGCGTTGCCAGGGTTGATGATGTGCCTAGTGGTGCGGTTTTTGTGATTTCTGTCAGGGGATGGAATCCGGGGATAATCGCCCTTGTAGGGGTAGACTCCAGCGGGGAGATTACCGGGCTAGAGATTATACAGGAACGAGAAAGCCCAGGCTTTGGCGAGCTTGTTAGGGCTGAAAGTTTTCGCGAGCAGTTTATAGGCAACTCTCACGATATGGAGTTTCTTACGTCGGGAACGGCCGCAAACAATCAAGTTGCCGCCGCTGCCGGTGCTACGGTTTCCTCCCAGGCGATTTTTAATGGTGCCGCCGCCGCCGCAATCTACTTTGCAGATAATATTTTACCCACTTGGTAGCCGTTTCGATTTGAAATGAAGCGACTATATGGAGGTTGCCCTAATGAGCATTCACAAAAATAGAGATATCCGGATACCCCTTGATAAAGATAATCAAAGCATCGTCCGCATTGAAGAACTATGCGACGAATGCGGACAATGCCGGATAATATGCGAAGACCAAAGTGCCGTTGGCAGAATGTATGACCTAGAAAGCGCGAAAGACATCCCCGTGTGCATGAACTGCGGGCAATGCGCAAGCGTATGCCCTACAGATTCGATAAGAGAGCGTTACGAGTACCAGGACGTACAAAAGGCTATAGATGACCCAGGTACAATAGTTATCTTTCAAACAGCACCGGCAGTTAGGGTTGCCCTTGGTGAGGAATTTGGCCTCGAGCCAGGCACTTTTGTAGAGGGAAAAATGATAGCGGCACTTCGGGCATTAAATGCCGATTATGTACTTGATACCTGTTTTGCCGCAGACCTAACAATAATGGAAGAGGCATCGGAGTTAGTTACCCGTATCAGAAAAAAAGGGACCTTGCCTCAGTTCACCAGTTGCTGCCCTGCGTGGGTAAAGTTTGCTGAAACCTTTTATCCGGAGTTTATCCCAAACATATCATCAGCAAAAAGCCCGGCCCTTATGCTTGGCTCCACCATAAAGACCTATTTTGCGGAACATAAGGGCATAGAGCCTACAAAAATAGTTAATGTTGCCGTTATGCCATGTACGGCAAAAAAAGCCGAGATACGCAGGGAAGAGATGCAAACAGAAGACCGGCGCGATGTGGACTTTGTTATCACAACCCGAGAACTTGCGATATGGCTGAAAGAGAAAAAAGTTGACTTTAATGCCCTAGATGATAGCCAGTTTGACAAGCTTATGGGAGACGCAAGCGGCGGGGCTGTGATTTTTGGCAACACCGGCGGCGTAATGGAGGCCGCAGCCCGGACAGCTTATAATATGATAACCGGCGAAACCTTGCGCTTAGTTAAATTCAAATCTATACGCGGCATGGAGGGCGTCCGCTCTGCTAAGGTGGATTTTGGCGGCACTAAAATGCACCTTGCGGCGGTACATGGCTTGGATAACGCAAGACGTGTAATGGTATCATTAAAGCAGGGGCAATGCGACTTTGATTTTATCGAGGTAATGGGCTGTTATGGCGGCTGCATCAATGGCGGCGGCCAACCAAAAACCGAAATCCCCGTCACAGATGAGTTGCGAAGTGCTAGGCGTCAAGCATTGTATGACAGGGATAGCGCGTTAACCCTTCGCTCAAGCCACGAAAACCCTGAAATACAAGCGTTGTATAAAGATTTCTACGAGAAGCCATTAAGCGATAAGGCCCATAACCAGCTTCATACAAGCTTTACAGACCGCAGCCATGACTTAGGAGAGAAAGGTGCTGTATATATGAGGACAAAGCGAAGGCTGCCCCTTCTTATTTGCGATATAATGATGTTTGTATGTTTGCTTATTTTGATACAAACCCCTATTAGAATCAACATGATCCGGGGCATTGGCGGCGGAATGGACGAGTGGAGGCTTTTCTACAATCTTCATATTATAGCGGGTTGTACCCTTGCGGTGTTAATCGTATGTCATATTATTTTTAATATCCGTGAGATACTAAGTGTAAAAAAATATTTTAAGTTCCCCCCAATTGTAAAGGCCCAGTATTGGATAATGTTTTTGGTGCTTATATCCATGATAGTTAGTATCATAACCGGCATAATGTGGGCTGTCGGGCCAGCAACTAACTTTGTGCGGGTGCTGCATAGCTATAGTTCGTGGATAGCATTTGTGGTTACGGGTATGCATATTGGCGTTCATCTTGGCAAGTATATTAGCTTGCACCGGATATAAGATGCGGATATACCCCGTAACGCAATTAGATGTGTCTATGCCGAAAACATATAACGCTCCATGTATTTTTCTGCACGGCTTTTTTCGGAATGGCTTATTGTATCCTATGAGGAAGGGTCGGATAGCAAAATGCCTTGTATTATGCGCGCTGATTATTGGTTTGCTTATTGGCACTTTGGCGGCTTGCACGGGCGATGGTGGTTACCCGCATGATTACCGGCGGTATAGAGAAGACTTTTTTGATGTTTTCGATACATTCTCCTTTATTATCGGCTACGCTCAGTCCCAAGAAGAGTTCGACTATTTTAGCCGGGAGATTATCAGGGCAGAATTACAGCGGCTTCATCGGTTATTCGATATCTTCCATGAATACGAAGGCATCAATAATTTGCGCACAATTAATAACAATGCGGGTATAGCACCGGTTATGGTTGACCCGACTATAATTGATATGCTTAAGCTGTCGGTTGAGGCATATCGTATTTCTGGCGGCATTGTGAATGTGGCAATAGGCCCGGTTACTGAAATTTGGCGTGAGGCCAAGGCAGAAGGTATTGTCCCTTGCATGGAAGATTTGCTTGCTGCCGGCAATTACATAGATATAAACGGTTTGATTATTGACGATAAGATGGGAACTGTATTTTTGCAGCACGAAGCTATGTCCTTGGATATAGGCGCAATTGCAAAGGGATTTTCTATTGAGATTGCGGTGCAGTCGGCTATTGCTGCCGGTTTCGAATCCTTTCTTTTGTCCGTAGGCGGGGATGTGCGGGTGGCCGCAAGCCCTCCTGCCGGCAAGTGGGGCATAGGCATATCAAACCCCGATGGGGAGGGGTTGGTAGATATAGTTTATGCCGAAAATGCCGCTGTTTTTGCCAGCGGCGATTATTTGCGGTATTTTATTGTTGATGGGCGGAGGTATCATCATATTATAGACCCCCGTAGCCTTATGCCCGCGGTTAATCACAGGAGTGCCGCGGTGGCTTACCATGATGGCGGCATGACGGATGTGTTTTCAATTGCGGCATTTATTTTGGACACTGATGACGCAATAGAGTTTGTTGCAGGTTTAGGTGCCGAAGGAATGTGGGTGCTGCCGGACGGGCGGGTTGTTTCTACTGATGGCTGGGCGGGTGACGGTGGGTAGTAAATGTACAGGCTCGCAATCTCATATTGTAGAGCCACTGTTTTTACATATATATCCAGCATCCGTCATCGACATGCAAAAAACGCCGAAATTTGGGGTTTTTCCATTTTTGACAAAGGTTATTTATAGCCATTTTGCAGCGTATAGCAGCCTCCTACCCGCTTCCGCGGCTCTCGCCACCGTATGCGCTATAACAAATGAGACTCACATGTACTTCAAGTCTGAATTTGCTTCAAACCACTTCAACGCCTCATCGGCGGCACGCTGCAAATTGCCTGGCTCAAATGGATTTGGCAAATCACAGGCAGCCAGCAAGTCAACAAGTGTCTTTGTTCCACCAAATTGTATAAGCTGGTTATATTTTTCCCACGCTACATTAAAATCCTTTTGGCTTAGCACCCAAAAATGAAGTGCCACAACCCCCGCAACGCAGTAGTCAATGTAAAGGAACGGACACTCAAAAATATGGTCATCCGCGTGCCAACTGCGGCCTTGCTCCAAATATGGAATGTCTGCCATATCATAGGGACGATATTTCTCGTGAAGTGACAGCCACAGCGCATTGCGTTCAGTTGGCGTCATTTCGGGACTTGCATAGACTAGATGCTGAAATTCGTCGGCCATTGCACTGTAAGACATCGTTCTGACAGTAGTCGAAAGATGGCTATGATAATACTTTTTTGTGCCCTCGCCAAAAAAGCCCTCCATCCACGGCCATGCGAGAAACTCCATCGCCATTCCATGGATTTCACATATATCTTCCGGCCAAGACATTAGCTGGTGGGGATAAGTATCCTTTGCAACATTCGTTACATATGCGGCATAACCATGCCCCGCTTCATGGGTCAAAATATATATATCTTGGGATGTACCGTTGAAGTTGGCAAAAATAAACGGTGCTTTGTGCATTGGGATATAAGTCATATAGCCAATCACTTCTTTGTTAGGCCGTGTTAGAACATCCATAAGTTCGTTTTCTAACATAAAATTGATAAAATCAGCGGCTTCGCCGGAGAGCGCTTCGTACATTTTTTTGCAGTGCGCAAATATTTCTTCGGGTGTACCTTTGGGCGTTGGGTTGCCGTCTGGGTAAGAAATGCCGTCAATCGCAGTTATTGATGGGACACCAATGCGCTTTGCTTGCTCGTCTCTAAGCTTTGTTGTAATGGGCACAAAATATTTTAAGATATCTTCGCGCAATTTTGCCACCATATCTTGGTCATAACTTCTTTGCATACGATGATACCCAAGTTCGATAAAGTTCTCGTAACCTAGCTTCCTTGCTATGCGGGTTCTGACTTTTACAAGCGCGTCGAAGATATTATCAAATTGTTCGCTTCGCTCTATAAACCAGTCAGAGCAAGCATGGGCGGCCCTTTTCCGCACTTCCCTATCAAGGCTTTGACGATATACTTCCATCTCGGGAAAGTTGTGCTCTTTGCCGTCAAACACAATTACAGCAGAAGCCATCATATCAGCCCACTGGGAACTCAGTTCGTTTTCTTCTTGCAAATCGTCAATAACTTCGGGGGCGAAGGTTTTCATCTCCATTTCAAGGTTCGTAAACATCTGCTTGCCCCACGCGTCTTCCATCTCTTTACGGAAGGGGGATTCAAGCAAGGCTCTTGATATCTCTTGCGCTACCTCTTCGAGCTCCGGCTCGATTTCTTCTAAGTATTCATCCTCGGCGGCATAAAGTTCATCCTTTGTATTAAGAGATTTGCGGATAGTCGCAAGTTCGAACATGGATTCAAGGATTACGTCAAAATCGTTAATTTCTTTGTATGCCGCAAAGCATTCGTCTGCGGTTTTGGCCGCCTTGAAGTTTGCGAGCAAGTCCTCGTACTTCGCGTATGTTTTCTCAAAATCGGGTCTTTTGTACTCCATCTGTGAAAACTTCATCAATTGTTTGCTCCTTTATGATGATTTTGTGGCGGGTATGAAATGTATCACCCAAGGCATATGCGCCCGCTTGCCAAGTGCAAGTATACCATACTTAACCAATTGCTGTATTGGCCTATCATATCGCTTTTCCCCAAAATGGAAAAACCCCCGGTTTCTGCGGATTGAAAAACCTTTTTCAAAAACGCCACAACCAGGAAAGTAACATTTCCCTTTTATTCGCTTCGATAATAGTGAACTTCTCCCAGCATCATATGGGAATGGCTGCGCCGTATCCATATGGTATATGTATTGCCGCAGCTAAAAGTTATTCTATTCCCTCTTATACTGAATACGCCCATATCTACTCCGTTAATGGCATATGTTTGCCCGGTAAAGGTATACACCGTAATGCAATCTACTTCTCGCCAAGTTCCTTGTAGGTGATTGTAAATATGGCTACCGCTGTAGAGTATGTATAGCAGGTATATTATGACAATGATACCGCCAATAAATAAAGCCTTTCTTAACAAGGTATATCTCATCACCGGACATCTCACCCTTATATGCATCATCTATATACATAGTAACTATATATATGAGAATTGTCCACATGTAACTATGCATATAGGCTACAGATTAGAGGAGTTGAGCCTATATGCAAAAATCAATCTTTGTGCCGCAAAATTATGGGAAGATACTATTTTCCTTTGATAAAGTCATGAATGAAAAGCAGATAAATCGGAACCAACTAGCCAATCGCGCCGGGATTCGCTTTGAAGTTGCTGATAGATTTTATAACGGAAATATAGAAAGACTGGATATTGATGTGCTTGCAAGGGTATGTTTTGTTCTTGATTGCGATATTGCTGATGTAATCACCTTTGATAGAAATGGTAAGGATTAATGGATACCCCCCCCCATTTCATGCGGCTTGAGAAACCTTTATCAAAAACGTCACAACTGGGAAAGTAACACCGATTCCAGATAAACCTATATAAGATTCGCGAGGATATCGGTATAACATTTCCCCTTTACATAATCTTTACACAATCCCATATTGACAACATAGGAAACATGTGGCACCCTATCACTACACATGTAATGAAAGGGGGGAGGGCTACAACATGGACAACAAGCTAAGCGACGCGGAGCTTGCGGTTATGCAAATACTTTGGGAAAAAGGCGAAACCCGCGCAACAGAGGTTGCTGACATTGCCAAGGCCAAGTATGACTGGGAAAAGAACACAGGGTACACGTACCTTCATCGCCTTATCAAAAAGGGGGCCGTAACGCGGCGCGACCCTGGGTTTTATTGCACGGCCGCCTGCGAACGTGACGTGCTGCTTGCAAAAGAAGCGCAAGACATGGTTGGCAAACTATACAGCGGATCTATAGGTCAGTTTGTATCGGCTTTTTTTGGCGGCAAGCCTATATCCCACGAGGAGAAAGAACAACTTCAAAAACTTATAGACCAGCAAAAGTAAGGGGGTGTATCATGCTATTCGAATCAATATTGTTTCAGAGCCTAACAGGCAGCATTATGATACTTGCCGTTTTGCTGGTTAGGCCTTTGCATAAACGATGGCGGACACATGGGATATTGCTGCTGCTGTGGATTTGCGCTTGCTTAATGCTGCTGATTCCCCTACGGATTTCATCACCAATTAGTGTGCCCTGCGCAGTTAGCAGAATTTTCTTTGAAGATGCGTTAGACACAGGGGCAACAGGCGGCGAGGCTGTTTTTTTGTATGTAGACGGCGATTTTGTGCAGATTTATGGAGATACCGTAAGGCTTGAGTATCCGCCGATACGCACTGTTTTACTTGCGGTTTGGCTGCTGGGCACTTGTATCGCCATTGTCTTTGCCGCAATTTCGGCATATCTGTTGCACTGGCGATTTAAAGATGCAGTTTACCGGGCGGATTTAAGTGGGCATGTTGGGGAATACGCAAAGGTCCTGTCTTTAGGCTTTTCCCCCAAAACCCGTGTTTATGTATCGTCTCGCACATTAGGCCCTTTGACATATGGGGTCTTCCGCCCTTGCATTATCTTGCCCCTTTCAGCTGTCGAACTGGACAGCGAAGCCCTTAGGCATATCTTACTCCACGAACTCCAGCATATCCGAGGCCGGCACGCGCTTATTAATCTGTTATGGGTGTTTTCATTATGCCTACATTGGTTTAACCCTGTTGCTTGGCTGGGGTGGATATACCTACGCCGTGATATGGAAACAAGCTGTGACGCAAATGTAATCGGATACACCGGTGACCATGTGGCATATGCACAAACTTTGCTTAATATCGTCCCTATGCAGCAGCCCCATATGGGGCAGTGGGTATTTCCACTTGCCTTTGGCGAAGCGTCCGCGCCAAATAGAATCATGGGCATCCTTGCCTATCGCCCTGTTTCTAGATTTGCCGCGTTCCCATCATTTATGGTGATGATTTGCTGCATCATGATGTTCGCCGCGTCGCCCATCACCGTGGTAGCGCGCAGCCAAAAAGCGGCGGTCTTTATTTCGGTTGCCCAACATGTTACCGACGCCAACACCACCGCGGCAAAGCTTGGCAACGAAGACTTGTACACATCAATTTATGTATTCTGGAATCAGTTTGGTGCCGCCGCGGAGGCACGTATTAATACATTTGTTGACACTGGCGAGGAAATAGAAACTATTGAGGCATTTGACTTTGTCGAGGCATTTGACATTACTGACACATTTGACTTTACCGACGCGCTTGACTTTATCGAATAGCATAACTTTATCGCAGCACTTGAAGGAGGCGTTTCAGATTAAAATCGAGATAAATGGAATCACAAAGGTATATCCATCTGGCAAGCAGGCCTTAAAGGATATTAATATTCATATAGAAAGCCCCAATTTGATTGGGATACTTGGCCCAAACGGTGCCGGAAAAACCACACTAATGAAGCTGCTAATCGCAGGCCTTACCCCAACTGATGGCGAGATTATCCTTGACGGAAAGAAGCTACTATCCCAGGAAAAATATCTAAAATCCCAGCTGGGATACTTGCCACAAAGCTTTGGGCTGTTTGACGAGCTGACAGTATGGCAGTTTATAGATTATATGGCCGCACTTAAGGGCATACAGGACAAGAACGCGATTGACACAGCACTAGCACAAGTCAGCCTACTAGAGCAGCGCAAGACGCGCATTCGCCGCCTTTCCGGTGGGATGCGCCAGCGTGTTGGTATTGCGCAGGCATTACTGGGAAACCCTCAGTTGATAATCTTGGACGAGCCCACAGTTGGCCTAGACCCAGAGGAGCGGGTTAAGTTTCGCAACTTATTTTCCGAAATGGCCCAGGATAAAATTGTTTTACTTTCGACTCATATCGTGGAGGATGTTCAATCTATTTGCAACCGGGTGCTGGTGCTTGATAAAGGACGAATCCTTTATGACGGTGACCCCGCGGGGCTAATTGCCCAAACAGCCGGGCATGTGGGTGTTTATACTTCGCAAATCGGTGATAGCGTGCCGGATGGCTGCCGAGTTGTTTCAAAGGTAAATACCGCAAGGGGTATCCAATGCCGCATAATCGCAAACCAGCTACCCGACTTTGCCCAGCCTGCCGAGCCTACCCTGGAAGACGCGTATCTGTACTGCATTGAAAAGGGTGTGGATATGCGCCTCGAAAAGAATAATGAAGAGGTCACATGGGAACACAATGCCAAAGATATGGACGCCGGGACGACCAAGTACGCTACTAAGGAGGGGGCGGATACACCGTGAATCAAATAAAGAGCAGCATATTCATGCTTTACCGAGTGGAACTTAAGCGGCTTGCACTGTCAAAGTTTACATGGGTTGCCGCGCTACTTTGCCTTGCCGCTCCACTATTAGGATACACAATGCATTTAAGCAATATGGCTGTGCTTACCGGGCAGTTTATTGCAAGCCCAGTTGCCGCAGGCGCAACCTATGGCGCGCTTACGTGGGGACTCTTGGCTATGCTGGAATCTAACCGGGTATACCACACAGGGACTGGGGTACTCATTGACGCAATTGCCTCGCCTATTTCTATGGCGTGGGTACGTGTTTTGGCACTTTTTACTTTGGCTACAGGGATATGCTTGCTTGTCGCGCTTATTTACATGCCGTATACAATTGCAAACATTGGCTCTTTGTTTAGTTTTAGCCTGTATGCCCTTAGCTTTCTTGTGGTAATGCTGCCTACATGGTGGATTTCTATTTTTTTTGCCGCGGCACTTAGTCAAATTGCACGGCGTATTGAACTTGCAGGGCTTTTATACACAGGGCTTGTGCTTTTTAGCTTTAGCGGTTTTATAAGCAATAACTTATTCACTACCTGGATAAATCCTAATCTTTTAACCTTCTCCGACGGGTTTTCCAGTCTTTTTTACTTGAGGATTGCCTTTTATACCCGGCTGATATGGCTGGCTCTTGCCGGAGGGCTATGGATTTTTTCATTGATATGTATCCGCCGGTATCAGAAGAACATATTCGGCTCGTTTATCCGCGGGCTTCGTAAGGTATATCTGCCTGTTGGCGCAGCGGTGCTTTTTGCCATTGGGTCATTTTTATGGATTAACCAGCCTTTTATTGACCATGGGCCTATTGAGTTTTATCCCGGCAGTTTTAGTAACACTATAACTCCTACTGATGTTACCGTCGCATCCTTAAGACTATATCCTAACACAACAACCGGACGGCTTCACGGCGTTGCCGAATACTCGGCAGTGCTACATGGGGATAACGCAAGAGGTGCCGGCCTAAGTGGCACTTATGGCATATGGCTAAACGCCGGTTATCGGGTAGTTAGCGTCAAATACGACGGCCAACCAGCGGAGTTTACAGCCACCACCCAAATCGAGCGTGACGCGCGCCGGACAGACTTCACAATAACCCAAAACGGCTGGTCAAACTTAGTAATAGAGTTCGAAGGCTTTCCAACAATGATTCGCGCCTTCGCGCCCTTTAGCTGGGGCAACGAAATTAACCGGACAAACATAACCCTTTCAAATGCAGGGGCTATGCCATGGGTTGACGGGCTAAACCCTCCCGGTGCCTTTAATCTGGAGTTGACTTTACCCGGCAATATGGTGCCTGTAGCTAATCACAGGCTGCTTACAGATTACACAACCCTAGCAAACGGCTCACGCCTGTGGACAGGATATATCGAAGACCGCTCTTTGCGCATTAATGCCGCGGACTATATTGTAGAATCCTTTATTGCCGCAGATATGTATGTAGATTTTATTTTTAGCCGCGCATATGAAGATATCATGAGGGAATACGACCTCCCAGGCGCCATTGCCCAGGTGTTGGACTTTTTTACAGAGAAACTTGGCCCCCTGCACTGGGCGCATTTACCCAGCCTTTCTATGCTGCAAAGCAGCGCGCACATGTTTGGTGGTATCGCAGGCGACGGTTTTGTAGAGTGGGGGGAAAGCATTTTTACCGTCAGCAACTTGGACAACCCCCTTCAAGGTATTAATGCCGCCGAAGTATTTGTCCATGAGTTAGTGCATATGTGGTGGGGCGGCCTTGGTGTATTTAGCGGTTGGGACGACGGAAGCGGACTGTGGTCTGACGAGGGGCTTACGGTTTACTACACCTACCGGTTTTTCAAATACAAATACGGAGAAGAACATGCACGCACACATTTCGTAGACGCGTGGCAGGCGGCAGTAGATATCCAAGACAGGTGCTTTTTCTCCCGCAACCCAGACTACTTTGAAAGGCTTCCGGAAAATTTCCGCGCCCAGATTAACACGCGCAATAGGGTCACAAATCTGTACGCCCGGATGCCCCTAATGATTTTGCGTGCCGAAGAACTAATCGGCGGCCCCCAGAAAATGGACGAATTAATGCGCCAGGTTCAAGAAATACATGCCGGCAACGGCTTCATGAATCCCTTCACATTCCAGGATTTCATGAATGCAATAGGCCTGCAAGAGGAGGATATAAGACTTGGCTAAAATATTTAGATATGAACTAAAGAGGATGTTATTAAACAAGTTTTTTCTATGCCTGCTTGTGGTAAACGGGATATCTGCCTGGTTTGAACTGTCTACACAGATTGTTGCAGGCGTTGCCTTTACCGCGCCCTTTTCTGTATGGAGTTTTGGCGCGTATCTTGCCGGGGTTATGCCAATGGCAATTATGACGGCACTGTTTTTGCTTAGCATTTATTATTCCAGGAACGAGCGACAGGTCGAGGCACTAACCCTTGCAACACCTGTTGATAGGGCAAAATATATGCTGCTTAGAAATATGGCTGTTAGCCTCGGGTTTTTGGTTATTTGTATCATTGCAATAGCGCAATGCGTAGTTTTCTATGGCGTTATATTTGATTTTTGGCGGGTTGGCGGGTTTATCTTGCCCGCGATGCTAACCATCTTGCCTGGGTTTGTGTTGTTCATGGGGCTTGGCCGATGGGCTGGAGGGATTCGTCCTTGGCTTTTATATGTATTGATACCGGTTTCGCTGGGCTTAAGCCTTGCGGGGCTGCCTGGGGTGCTGGATTTCTTTGGTGGATGGTATTTTAATAATTATCCCCTTGAGTTGCCCGCTTACGCGGATGGCGAGCCTGGGTTTGTGTACAGTGCTGTGTTTTTGGTAACGCGAGGGGCATATCTTGTTGTTGGCGGAGCTTTGTGGGTTATTAGCCTGCGGCCAGCCCGTGGTGCGCAGTAGCTAAGTGACGTATAATGGCGAAAAACGAAAGGGCGCACAGCTTTGGAATGGACAAAACGGGCGGATAGGCTTTCGAAGAACCCTATCCCGACAACCCCGTTGAAGCAGGGCTACCTGGGCAATGCGGCATTGGGATTGGCATATATATCCAATGGCTGCCGTTGACATGGAAAAACCCCCGGAATATGGGGTTTTTCCATTTTTGACAAAGGTTATAATGCGCCATTTCGCAGTGCCAAACAATGGTAAATCGTCCAGCGCCTTGACTGAGGCTGCCTCATTAAGCATGTATGCGAATAAGTGCTTAGCCAGCCTTTTTTACAATGTCAATTATTTTTTCGACACAGCTATCCACAACTCCGGCTGATAGGTTGGGACATCAATTGTTGTGTCCATTGGGTAGACCTCGGCAGATATTTGCTTATATTGTACATATCCGCTGGATGGAAGCCATTCGCTTTTGATACGAAGATGCAATTCGCCAAGTTCCTTGACATGCCCGCCGGGGTCTGTTTTAAATGCCGCCCATGTTTTTACAGGGATTCGTATGGTTTCAATGCCTTCAATGTTTACCTCCCGCCCATCTGATTCCGCGCCTATTATTAAGTCGAAGGTTCCGTCATCATTCATTATATACACCCCCATTTGCCATACAGGCGGGCGATATAAGTCGAGGTCGTCGCGGATTATTGCATTGGGTGTTTTGCCGTGTGCTGGCATCTTTTCGTCGAGAAACTCATCCCATATCTTGCCGTAATCCTCTGGGCTTATGCTATTACGGCGGATACCAACGAGAACCAGTTCTTTTTCTTCGATACGATAATTCATTTCAACATCTCCTCTAATAGAAATATGAAAGGACAGCCTGGGATAGGATTTTAAGATAACGCCTTTGCGGCGCGCCTCGCTGGGCGTTATCCCATGCATCTCTATAAAAGCCCGCCTAAATGAATTTGGCGAGTCATAATTGTATTTAAGCGCGATATCAATTATTTTCTCGTTGCCCAAGTGCAAATCATGGGCTGCTTGGGTAAGTCGTCTGCGGCGGATATACTCTGACAGCGGTATGCCTACGACATACGTGAAAATCCTGCCGAACTGATGCAGCGGACAACATGTAATTTGCGCAATTTTTATATTGGATATTTCGCCATCCAAGTTATCCTCAATATAGTCAATTGTTTCGTTCATGCGGTCTAAAAAATCCATTTCCCATCCTCCTTTCGAGATGTATTCTAGAGGAAACGGCAAAAAGCATCGACACATTTGTTGTACAAATAGATGTGGTTTATGTCAAGACGCAAGTAGTACACACTAGGCTGCTTTTATCTGACTAGCGCACACGGCACACGCTACCCACATTAAAAACATTATAGTGCTTAAAAGCCGCTTGCAAAGGTTTGCCGCTTTCCTGTATTCTGTATAAAAAAGGGAGGCAAACATGGAAAACACAAAAACAGAAATAACAAAAGCAGGAACTATGAAAACAGCAGTAATGACCGGCATAAGGAAAATGGTATTCCAAGAGCGGCAAATACCTATACCAAACGCAGACGAGGCACTGGTTAAGCTAGAATACGTGGGCATTTGCGGAAGCGATATCCACTACTACGAGTCCGGCAGAATAGGGGACTTTATCGTAGAGCCACCCTTTGTGCTAGGTCACGAATGCGCCGGTACTGTTGTGGCCGTTGGCAAAGATGTAAATCATCTAAAAGAAGGGGATCGTGTTGCCCTCGAGCCAGGCAAGACTTGCAAGACATGTATGTACTGCCGCAAAGGCGATTATCATCTGTGCCCGGATGTAATTTTCTTTGCAACGCCGCCTGTTGACGGGGTTTTCCAGGAGTATGTTGCCCATGAGGCCGCACTGTGCTTTAAGCTGCCGGATAATGTAGGCACCTTGGAAGGCGCGCTTGTAGAGCCTTTGGCAATTGGCTTCCATGCCGCAAATTATGGCGGTGCTACCTTAGGGCAGACGGCTGTGGTCTTTGGGGCCGGCTGCATTGGGCTGGTTTCGGCTATGGCTTTAAAGGCCATGGCTGTGACTAAGGTAATCGTTGTTGATTCCCTTAAAAACAGGCTTGATAAGGCACTGGAACTTGGCGCGGACGAGGTTATTAATTTTACCGAGGTTGACGCCGCCGCCCGGATACTAGAGCTAACAGGTGGCGTGGATTTATGTATCGAAACAAGCGGAGCCCCTGCTGCAATCGCTACCGGGATACAGGTATGCACAAAGGGTGCAACTATTGTGCTTGTGGGCTATAGCGGCACAGATAATGTCAGCATCCCTATGAATGCCGCAATTAATAAAGAACTTACATTTAAAACGATTTTTAGATACCGGCATATCTACCCTATGGCAATACAGGCAGTGGCGTCCGGGAAGGTAAAGCTCGGCAACCTTGCTGATTTTGTGTTTGACTTTGCTAAGCTTCCAGAGGCTATGGAACGTGTGATTGAGGATAAGGCGGGTATTGTTAAGGGTGTTGTTAAAATGTAGCACCTACGCTGCTTTGATTAAATTATTGGCTAAAAAAACACGGCGCACAGATTATCTGTGTGCCTATTTTCTCTTTGCCAGTTAAGCACCAAAAAATACACCTACAACAACATGAATCAGTGCATTATGCAGTGCATGTGCAACAATCAAGGAGAGTAGCGTACAGTGTTTGATTTTTTCTCGGAACAAACACCAGGCAAATCCTATAGTAGCAGTTGCAATGATTTGAAGTGGATTAAAATTTAATATATGAAAAAAGCCAAATAAGGCAGATGATATCAGGATAGCAAACCACGTATTTTTTTTGATATCAAACAGTTTCTTAAATATATGTCCACGGAAGATTATTTCCTCTACTAAGGCAATAGCCAAAAGCTGATAAATAAACCCCGCAACAACACCAAAAGTAGTGATATCATGCGTATATCCCATGCGAAAACCAAAAATCAGTTCCGGCAAAATGATAAATCCTACGAGGGTGGCAACCGCCACAAGAACACCAAGAAGAATTTGCAGCCCTAATTTCTCCTTTGTAAAGCCTAAATCTTTTAGCCCTTCTCCATCTCGCTTCATGAAAAAAGCAGTTGCAAGAAGCATTGGCCACCAAGGAAGTATTCGCACAATAACATGCAAAACTCCAGAGAAGTTTGGCGCAATGTTTCTGTTGACCCAACCTATGCCAACTAAGGTTACCAGGGTCCAGATAAAAGTGATTGCTATCACAATAGTATTCTTTCTTGTTGTTTTCATTTCCATCTCATCACTCCGCTAGTATATATTTTCTTCGCAACTATTCACTTCAACTATAGCATATCTACCCCATCATACACCTAAAAATAAAAGGGCATTGGATATCGTGTGATTGTATCAACGCACCAGACAAACACCTTTTTCACCCTTATCATTTAATCCTTCGCGAAGAGTCGTTATAACCCCTGCAAAATCACCCGCGCCTCGCCTGCGCTGACTAGCTGCCCTGCCCAAAGTTCGTCTCTTGTGTAGAAGGTGCCTTCCAAGAAGGGCTGGGCAAGTTCGTCTTTTACTTGGATATACAGCGTGCATTTTTCTGTATACTGGATATCCAATATCTCATGCCCCCACTTGTCAAAGTTGTATTTTACATTGTCGAACTGGGCATATTCGCATATTATCCGGTATAGCTTTGAAAAGGTTTGCTCTATAGGGCCTGCATCGTCCATTGCACCCTTTGCGGCCTTGGTGTAGGCACGTACAAGGCCTCCCGCGCCAAGTAATGTGCCACCAAAATATCGGGTTACGACACACACCCAGTTTATGACCCCGGCTTTATCCAGCACATTTAATACGGGCATACCTGCGGTACCGCCGGGCTCGCCGTCGTCGTTGAAGCGGATAATATTGCCTTGGGTTACGGAATAAGCGAAGACATTGTGATTCGCGCCTCGCTCGGTTATGCGGATTGCTTCGATAAATTGCTTTGCCTCGGCTTCGGTTATTACTTGGGCGCAACGGCCTATAAAGCGAGAGCGTTTTTCTTCTAGTTCGAAGTGGCCTTCTTTTGGTAGAATTAGTGGCATGGGGTACCTCCTTTGGCGCGTTGACCGCAGTGAATGGCAACGCTACAATGCTACTATAGCGAACGACATTGAGAAACGTGATTGAAGGAGGGCTGCCAAAAACGCGAACTTGGCGTTTTTGGCTGATTTTGCCCGACGCGCAATCACGATTTCGAAAGTCGTTCGCTATATATACTCATGCATCCTCGCCGTCTTGGGGCAGCGTTAAGGGGGCATGAGTATAGCATATACAAGGTTGCTATAGCGATTTCGCTTGAAACGGGGTTTTTCTCCGTTTGCACAAACCTAGAAAGTAACGCTATTTTCATATATAAACCGCCTATTTAAGCGGATTGGAGGCATTTATGGAACAAAAAATTGCACAGAAGCGAAAATTTACCCTACCAGGCCAGGCCGGCTACGAGTCACTGACCCTGGAACTTGCAAGGCGTTGGCAGGCCGATGTAATCAGAGACAGCGACGGTACTGCCCTTTCGGAGGAGATACTTTCCGCCGGATACGAGATTTACTCCACCATTTGCCCAATACGGGAGCATAACCCCTGGATACGGCAAAACATGCACGCACGCCAGCAAAACTTCCTATCCACCGCACCCGTAACGGCAACCTGTGGAGAACTTAAAATCCGCGTGTTAGACGGCTTTTTCGAAGAACAGTTTAGCGTCAACGACTCCGAAAACGCAATGCCCTACTGGCAGGTATATGACCGAACATCTGATACATTAGTGCCGGGTGATAATTGGACATACTCAGACGGTGTTGTCACAATTCAAACGCAGCCCTATCGCCAGTATACAGCCAGCTTCCTAGCCTGGCGAAACTGGGAAGAAATTTCTATGTACAACCATACAACAAATAACTGGGACAAGGAAAAGCTGATGCAGCTAAACCCCTACGCCCCCGGTTGTATGGACTATTTAAGGCAGTGGTTTATTGATTGGTGCAAGACCCATCCCCATAGCGATGTCGTGAGGTTTACGTCGCTGTTTTACAACTTTGCCTGGATATGGGGCAGCGACCCGCGAAACCGACACCTATTTGTAGACTGGGCCAGCTATGACTTTACCGTCTGCCCGGAGGCCTTGGATGATTTTGCTGTGGCCTATGGATATAGGCTTACGGCAGAGGACTTTGTACGCCAAGGCAAGTACAACGCAACCCACCGGGTGCCAAGCCAGAAAAAGCGAGACTGGATGGATTTCATAGGCGGCTATGTACGCCGGGCAACCAAGGAACTTGTTGATATAATCCATGACGCGGGCAAAAAGGCATATGTATTCTATGACGATAGCTGGGTTGGCATGGAGCCATACAGCGGCCATTTTCATGAAATGGGCTTTGACGGGCTGATAAAATGCGTATTCTCCGGCTACGAAGCCCGTATGTGCGCCGATGTGGATGTACCGGTACATGAAATACGCTTTCATCCCTATCTTTTCCCTGTTGGGCTTGGCGGCGCGCCAACCTTTTCCGAGGGAGGCAAGCCGGGAGAGGATGCGTTTAACTACTGGGTAAGCGTAAGGCGTGCGCTACTTCGTAAAAAAATCGAGCGCAGCGGCCTAGGTGGGTACCTAAGCCTAACCCAAGGCTTCCCGGACTTCATTGAAGCAATGGACACTATTTTGGCCGAGTTTGATACAATTTCCGCATTGCATGACAGCGGCGCACCGGCAAATCTAAAGCCGAAGGTGGCAATTTTGCATGCATGGGGTACTCTCAGAAGCTGGACACTTTCCGGGCATTTTCATGAAACGGACAAGCATCTCTTGATTCATGTGCTGGAAGCATTGTCCGGCCTGCCGTTTGATGTGAAATTTTTGTCATTCGAAGATGTAAAAAACGGCGTGCCAGATGGCATAGATATAATTATAAACGCAGGCGAGGCCGGCAGTGCCTGGAGTGGCGGGGAATACTGGCGCGACCCGACACTTGTGGAAACCCTTACAAAATGGGTACATGACGGCGGGACATTCGTAGGCATTGGAGAGCCCGGCGCGCTGCCTGGTTACGGGACGTATCTGCGGATGGCACATGTGCTTGGCGTTGATATCGATAATGGCGAGCTAACCTGCCATGGCAGGTGGGCGTTTGAGACTAAGGCCATAAGCGGGCTTTTGCCGGAAGGGTATGCCGTGCAGGCGCGTAAAAATGTTGTCTTGACGGATGGTAAGGCCAGGGTACTTGCGGAGTCGGCAGACGAGACCCCGGCCCCGGTCATAACAATCAATAACTTTGGAAAAGGCACCGGTATGTATATTGCTGATTTCGCACTGGGGGATGGCGCGGCCGCGGCACTTGCCAGCTTGCTGCTTTGTGCCTCATCAAGTGCGGCTTCATTAAATGCCGCCACGCCAAGTACAGCTTCGCAAAAAACAACCTCACCATGTCTAACCTCTCTAGGCGCAGCCACAATATACGAATCCGAAGGCATCTCCGACAACCCCCAGGTAGAATGCGCCGTTTTCCCAAACAAACTGGTCTTTATCAACAACTCGGCAAAGGCGCAAGCAGCCAATTGCCGCTGGAATGGAACTGCGTACTCGGCAGAACTTGCCCCATACGCAATGAAGGTTATCGACCTTAAATAAGGCGTATCCCTACAGAGGCAGCGGCCATATGCAAGGCCAAAAACACCAGAATTACGGGTTTTTCCATTTTGGGGAAAGGTTATCCAAGAGCCATAACACTTTCAAAACATTTCTATGCTATACCCTCAAAACAAAGAAATGGGGCAAGAGCGAGTCGCAGCCACGCACTTGCCCCGTTTTTCGGGTGCGGCCAAAGACATACTCACAGCAGCGCATTTCCAACCATGCTCATTTGATTCGATACAAATATACATAACCACATAAAAACCCCACAAACCCGAGGTGACATATGGCGCAAATCCTAATAGTAGAAGACGACAAGCCAATAAACAGCCTAATCAAAAAAAACCTAGAACTAATAGGCCACACCTGTAAATCCGTCCACGACGGCAACCATGTAGCCGCGGCAATCGAATCCTCGGACTTCGACCTAATCCTACTTGACATAATGCTACCAAATCGTGACGGATTCGAAATAATAAAGGACATCCAAGGCAAAATCCCAATAATCTTCATAACAGCCCGTGGCGCGGTACACGACCGGGTAACAGGCCTACGCCACGGCGCGGATGACTATATAGTAAAACCCTTCGACATGCTGGAACTAACAGCCCGCGTAGAATCCGTACTACGCCGCACCCAAAAATCCGAAAACACCTTCCAGTTAGGTGAAGTAAAAGCAGACCTAGCCGGGCGTCAAGTTTTCTACAAAGGCACACTCATCGATTTCACCCCCCAGGAGTTCGCGCTAATAGAAGCCCTAATAAAAAACCGCAACATAGCCCTATCCCGTGACAAGCTACTGGAAATCGCCTGGGGATACGACTATGGCGGCGACACCCGCACAGTAGATGTGCATATCCACAATATCCGCAAAAAACTGGGTTGGGACAAGGTAATTAAAACCGTATACAAACTAGGCTACCGCCTGGAGGACCGCAAATGAGGCTAAAGACATTTTTGGCGGCATACTCGCTATTTCTTGGCATATTATTTGTAAGCATAGGCATTGTCTCAGCACATATGACCCGAAGCACAACCTACATGCTACGGGAAAAGGCCGCGCGGGAATTTCAAACCATCTCCACATCCCTAGCAAGAGAAATAGCGGCAATATTTGCACGCTTCCCAGGAGGTGACATGTACAGGGCGGCAACAAACGATTTATTCAGCGACTATGCTCACTACTATCGCCAGCACCATATAATCCTAGGCCTTACCCAAGTGGGACAAGACCAAATCACCGAAAGTGCCGTAATCACATTTGGCAACAGCAACGGACAGCATTATATAACCATAGCAGGCAACCTTCCCCTTCCATATCCCCTTTGGGGCTATCAATTGACCTATAGGCTAGATATCACAGACAATATAGAGGGCATGCAGGGCATACAACGCTACCTTTGGATTACATCCATCGTGGTTTCCGTTGTAGCTGCGGCCCTTTTGTATGTTATCCTGCTAAGAATTTTCAAGCCCCTAAGCGTAGTTGCGGGCGCAGCCCAGCAAATAGCGGAAGGCCAATACGGCAATAGGATAACAGTAAAAGGCCAAAGCGAACTTACGGCAGTTGCTATAGCATTTAACCGGATGTCCCAGCAAATCGAAAGCCAAATTCATCTACTGGAAAGCGAAGCCGTGCGCAAGCAACAATTCGTAGACAACTTCGCCCACGAAATCCGCACCCCACTAACATCCATTTACGGCTACGCGGAATACCTGCAAAAAGTCACCCTCAATGAAGGCGAGTTAGTTGAGTCCGCCGGGTACATCATGTCCGAGGCTGACCATATGAAAAACGTAGCCAACTCCCTATTAGAGCTGGCCACCCTACGAGACTACAAGCCCGAGACATCCCCAATATTTTTACCGGAACTATTTGTAGAAATAAAACAAGGCCTGGAAAAACCCCTAAAAGAACGCGGTGCCAAGCTTAATATCCAAGCCCTAGCCCCCCATATAATAGGCCAGCGAGACCTTATAAAGTCCCTAATAATAAACCTATGCAATAACGCAATATCCTCCTGCCAGCAAAACGAAGGCATAATTCGCCTAAATGCCGCAACAGAAGGCCGCAAAACCGTAATCTCAGTAGATGACAACGGCTGCGGCATCCACGCCGACGACCTGGCAAAGCTAACAGAGCCATTTTTTAGGGTAGATAAGGCCAGAACCCGCGACCAAGGGGGCGCAGGCCTAGGGCTTGCGCTATGCAAGCAAATAGCAGAGGTGCATGACGCAAAAATGACCATAGACTCCATCCCGGATATCGGCACCTTAGTGCGGCTAATTTTTACAACGCCATAAAAGCAATCTTTACAAAATCATAATATTCACATAATCACTTGAAAATAATTGCCGATTATTATATCCACAGTGAGACTCACAAATTACTCCGTAACCACAAATTTCAGCCGCAAGTTTCAGCCACCATTTTCAGCCACAAATTTCAGCCACAAATTCTCACGCGAAAGGAAAATCCAATGAACCCACCCAATAACAAAGCATCAAAAATAAAAGAAATCCTAAGAGTAACCGCGGCAACAATCACAGCCGTTACCATATTTGGCTCGGCGCTACTTGGCGCAAACCTACTAACCCTTCAAGCCGCAACAAGCGGCGAAACCTATCTCCCAGTCCCCCAAACAGTAAGCATCCCCGATAACCCAGTAGACACCGTACCCGAAGGCTTTCAGCCACCCACAGTAAATATTATCAACACCACAGTCGGCGACTGCGAAGTACCCCCCCTGGCACTTTCACTGGAAGAAGCGGCACAAATCGGCGCACAATATATCTGGGACATGTTTGGCGAAAGTATCGACGGCATGTATGTAGAGTTAAGTTTCGCCAACTGGGATCATCTAACAAGGGCAATCTGGCAAGGCGCGGTAAGCACCCACGATAGAGACACCCTAGCCAGAAACAAATACCACAACACACTACACGAAGAAATGATGACCCGCACAGACGCGGGCGAAGACCCCATGGAATTAAGGCGAGATATCGAAACAAGAGCCCAAGCAATGAGATACGAGCAAGCCGATTTCTACTTTACAATTGACGCAGTAACCGGTATGCGCATAGATGTATTTAAAAACTCCGTAGTAATGCGTGGCATGACCATGCACGAATCCGAAGCAATCAACGAGTATATCCAGCGCAACTGGGGCCACGACCGCGACAATTGGCATGATGCCTTCACCCCAGATATCTCTCGCCAGGAGCAAGAAGCACTTGTCCAAGTCGCAAAAGAGTACGCCCAGCGGCATTTTAATAACACCACAGTAGTAAACGCGGAATTTGGAGGTGCCTTCGTAAACTTCGTATACATTGACGGCGTAATTACCCGCGAAATCTCCGTAAACTTTAGAGTAACAGACGACACCGGACGCGACGCATATGTTGCAATGCACCAAGGCACCGTAGTCTCCATTTCAACCCTACGCAACGACATGGTGCTAACGACAATGAGGGTAGAAATGGAAGCCTCCCATGAATGGTTTAGCTATGAAGAACTAGACGACTACGGCTATATAAGGCGTCGCCACATACTCATCGAAGAAGACGGCACGGTACGAGAAGGCGCGGTACAAGATGGCACGGTGCGCGAAGACCCAACCGTAGTCGAAAACTAAGAACTCAGCGGCACGTAAACGCTACAAGAAACACTTATCCCACTCTTAGAGGTTCCTATATCCGAGTGCTTCCGGCCACGTGGGAAGCACACAATAATCCTTCTTTTGTGCCCTCGCTGATTTTCCCTTGGTATTAAATTTGCTAGTTTACCCTACAACTGTCTACAGCGAGGATAAAGCAAGAGCCGTAACCCCGCATTTGCGATTGAAATAATCGCAGCGAAGGTTACGGCTTTTTATAATCACCTTGCTTAATATAAAACATATTAAAGTCTGCGTGTTTTGATTCGCAACGCGTCACCGAAAAGGTAAATTGCTATATGTGATTAGAAAAACCTTAATATTTACTTAACGGGTTCATAATAACCTGCCACTAATATCATACCTGTGAGACTCATGCCGATGCGGGTTGCAGCAAGAAGCGGCGATTGGCTGCGCTGTTTTTTGCTGTAACCGGCGTCAAGAAATTAATGCATTTCAAAATATATCAAAATATTTTACAAAGTATTTTTTCGGAAAGGAATTTTTTAATGAAACAATCACTTGTAAAAAAGATTTTCCTGGCGGCTTTCGCCACTGTAGTAACCGCAGGGCTGCTTGTAGGCTGCGGAGAGGACACCCCCTCCGATATCGTACGTGACTACGCCCCCGCTTCCGCCAACAATGTAGGAACACCAGGCACAGACGCCTCCGGAGGCGAAGATACTCAAGGCACCGGATATGGCGGCGATGGCGGCACAGGTTACGCCACAGACCACGAAGGCCCAATTTTTAACGCCCCACATGTAGCCAATGTCACTGTCATTGATATAGCCTTTGACACTACACCAATACTGTCCCAGGCCATGACCTTAGACTCCGCGGCACAGGTTGGCGCACAATATATCTATGATATATTTGGCCGCGATATCACCGGCATGTACGTTGAGCTGGAATTTTCAAATTGGGATCACATGACCCGCCCACTATGGCATGGCTCTGTATCCGCTAATAACAGAAACACCCTCCACCGGCGCAACCGCTCAAGCGAACTGCACGAAGAATTTTTCGCTCGCTACGACCTTGGGGAAGACAGAGAGGCAATTATTCAAGATCTTGAAGGGTTTATGTATTACACAGCTTATCATCCGGCAGACTTTTATTTTGTAATAGACGCAATAACCGGCAAGCGGATTGATATATGGATAAGCCTGCCCCACATGCGAGGAGGCCTAACAATAGAGCAATCAGATGCCCTAAGCGAATATATAGAGCGCGAATGGGACGGCGACTGGTCGGCAGCCCATGAAATCGAACTGAGCCAGCAAGAAATGGACGAACTCCGCCAGCTGGCCGAGGCAGCAGCCCAAAGGCACTTTGAGGGCACAACAGTAGTATCAATCGACCAAGGCACGGCCTCTACAAACTTTATATACCAAGGCAATGGCATATTCGATAGGGAGGCCTCCGCCTTCTTTACCGCAACAGACGAAACCGGCCGGGACGCAATGGTCACCGTTCATAACAACACCCGCCAAGTAATCGGCGTCTCCACCATGGGCAACGACTTCGACGACTCTGCCTTTGAAGTAATGGACATCGAAGATGGCGGTCGCAGGCCTCATTACGATGATGCAAGCGAAGACGAGTATGCAGGCGGCTAGGATATAATAACGAGTATTGACTTTTTCATCTCTCCAAAGGACAAGCTATCTGCTTGTCCTTTGCTCTGTATTATTAGCGTGGCCCAAGAAATCTATCACCATTCATGTGTATCATGTGTTCGGGCATATCAGCTATCCATACTTCTGTTTCCCAAGCTAATGATTCGGAAAATTTCTTGAATGTCCTAAAATCTAAAAATGCGGTCACATAAATTTTGCCCGATGTAACTTCTCTCGTCATTGCATCTATTTCCATTATTCGCTTTGCATCCATTGGCCCAACGCTTGTAACCGCTTCAATAAAGTAGAGCCAATCTTTATCCTTGCGATAAAGAACCACATCTGGCATTTTATCGTGAAGTGTAATCGTAAATCCAAGCTGTTGCAATTTTGCTGTGTCCTTATGTAAATCTTTTTCTGTCGTATCGCCAACATAAAGACATTCAGAAAATGGGGCAAAACGAGGTGCAAATTCTTCTAAAATCATTTTTTGAAGTTGGTTGTGCTTGCCTGTAGAAAATGACAATTCCTTGCCGTTTATTTCAACAGGCATTTTTATCATTTTCTTTTTTGATGCATACATTTCAATGAGTGAAGGATGATTTACAAAAAAATGATTTATCATCGAATCCCATTCATTGCTCCCGTATTTTCTAAGCATTACTAAAAATTCATCTGTTAACCTGTAGCGATATTTAGGCGAGTTGGTGGCTTTTCCATTATCCTCGATTATGGCAGCATTGCGAAAATGATGTATTGCTTGTTTGCGGAATGTTTCTCTGCTATTTTCCGCATAGCGCACTTTATATGCTGAATCAATGAAATTCATAATGTCATGAATCCGTATCCAGTCATTTTGGGCTGATGCCCATTCGGACTGCTCGGTTATTGAGCCCATAGCAAGTAAAGTATAGCAACATATGTCACTTTGCTGTGCCGCAGGCATATTGATAGAAGATAAAATTGCCCTTGCTTCGTCCTTTTTAGGCATATATTGATTCCTCCAAAATCCTGTCGCAATGTTCTGTTGAATAATCCCCAAAATCTCTTAACCTACGCCCCAAGTGCTCTAAGTCGCTACGAGTAGGTACTGGGATTGAGTTCATTTCCGTTGCATTGACCTGTGTAGAGCCATTTAATATACGGTAATACATATCGTATAGAGTTGAGTTGAGAACCGTATATAGACCACATACAAGTTCTTCGCTCATTTCTGAATTATCTATTGTGTCAATGAAATTGATTTTATTTTGCGTACTAATTTTTTTGTATTCGGGGTATTGGTTTGCGAGGTATACCGCACATTGCAAGCGCCGCTTTTCTTCCTTAGCCGTAAAACGCTTAATAAATAAGTAATTTCGATTAAGCTGAACCATGCCCGGCAATTCGTCGGAAATATACTCATTCTCTTTACCTATAGGGAAAATCACTCGCCCATTTTTCATGTGTTGTGAATAGAAAAGCGGAACAATACTATCGCCAAAATTATTGCGTAGCAAATCTCTATTACGGAAATCTACAGTCAATCCTGTTTTTACTTTCAACCCTATTGATGGCATAGGGTTTTGGAAGGCGTTTACCATTTGCAAGACACTTGTTTCTTCCTGTGATGTCACTAAGTACACATATTTTTCAATGCCCGAAACAACAGTATTGTAAGGCACGAATAATGCTGTTATCTTATCAAAGTTTTTTGAATCCAAAGA
>Ga0123355_10001494_pt1 | contig 32559 bp, 26 predicted proteins | sample TergutEmb28metaG_3_FD_89872 | JGI IMG/M metagenome (GOLD analysis project Ga0123355, IMG submission 89872) | Embiratermes neotenicus P1 segment gut microbial communities from Petit-Saut dam, French Guiana - Emb289 P1 | ecosystem: Host-associated > Arthropoda: Insects > Digestive system > Gut ...
CTAAAGAAGGCAAGGAACGATACATCCAACCCTTGCCCTCTTTAGAAAAGAGGGTGCCGTCCGCAGACGGCGGGTGATTTGATAAGGCAAGATTCCTTAAGTTGCTTGCATTGGGCGATCGTCTCGATTGCCCGCAGCTAAATCACGTACGACCACGGGCGACCGAGACGGTCGCCCCTACAAAAGCAACCCAACCTCTAACATGTAAAGGAACAAACATGGATTTTGAAGCAGGGATATATGATATAGCGGTTATAGGCGCGGGGCATGCTGGTATTGAGGCATCCCTGGCTGCTGCACGTATGGGCATGAAGACCATCTGTTTCACGATAAATCTTGATTCTGTTGGAAATCTGCCATGTAATCCAAATATTGGAGGCACCGGCAAAGGACATCTGGTTCGCGAGCTTGATGCACTTGGTGGAGAAATGGCGAAATGTGCAGACAAAGCCTGCATACAATTTCGTCTGCTCAATCGTGGCAAAGGTCCGGCAGTACATTCTCCACGTGCTCAAACCGATAGGCGTAAATACCAAGAATTGATGAAACACACCCTGGAGCGTCAAGAAAATTTAACATTGAGGCAGGCAGAGATTGTCGATATAGGAGTTGAATCATCATCAGGACAATCACAAGTAAGCTTCGTGAAAACACACACGGGAGCGATTTTTCGCTGCAAAGCGGTGATTGTATGCACGGGAACATATCTTGCAGGTTGTACAATCATTGGAGAAGTTATAGCCGAAGGTGGACCGGATGGCATGTTTGCTGCAACAAAGTTGGGTGGGAAATTGAGCGAGCTTGGCTTAAATCTCCGTAGATTTAAAACAGGTACACCACCGCGGATTAATGCTCGAGATGTAGATTTTTCAAAAATGGAAAAACAACAAGGCGATAAGCCGCCGCCTCCTTTTTCCTTTGAGACAGATGAACCGGTAGTCAACAGCGTTGAATGTCATCTAACATATACAAATAAAAAAACTCATGATATTATACGCAAAAATCTTCACAGAAGTCCAATGCATTCTGGTGCAATAGAGGGTACAGGTGCAAGATATTGTCCGTCAATTGAGGACAAAATAGTGCGTTTTGCAGATAAGGAGCGACATCAGATTTTCCTTGAGCCAATGGGGCAAAATACTGAAGAAATCTATTTGCAAGGTTTTTCTTCATCAATGCCTGAAGAAGTCCAGCTTGAAATGATTCGCACAGTACCCGGTCTCGAGAATGTTGAAATTATGCGTCCTGCATACGCCATCGAATATGACTGCGTAGATCCATTGGAGCTGTCACCCACACTTGAGCATAAACAAATAAGTGGACTGTATGGAGCAGGACAGTTTAATGGCTCAAGTGGCTATGAGGAAGCAGCAGTTCAGGGTTTTGTTGCCGGAGTAAATGCTGCTTTGAAGTTAAATGGTGAGGAATCTCTTGTTATAAGCCGAAATGATGGATATATTGGAACGCTTATAGATGACTTAGTAACAAAAGGAACTAATGAACCGTATCGCATGATGACATCGCGGACAGAGTATAGATTACTACACAGACAAGATAATGCCGATATTCGTATGTCGCACTTCGGAAATCGAGTTGGACTTATTTCAAATGAACGACATAAGCGAGTGCTTGATAAATACAAGGCTGTTGAAGATGAGATAAAACGGCTTGAAAGCACTTTCCTGCCCCCATCTAAAGCGTTGAAGAATTTACTTGATTCACATGATATGCCGAATGCAGAAAACGGAATCAGTTTAGCTTCGTTACTTCGTCGCCCTAAAATGACATATTATGATATTGCAACTCTTGAACCACTAGGGAGACAAAACTCACTATCATCTGAAATTCGTGAGCAAGTGGAAATATCTATAAAATATTCCGGTTATATCGAGCGTCAACAACGCCAGCTTGATGAATTAAAGAGAATGGAAAGCCATAAAATCCCGACCGATATTGATTATGAATTAGTGAAAACGCTTCGTATTGAAGCGCGGCAAAAGCTTAACGCCATCAGACCGCAGAACCTTGGACAAGCAACACGCATATCCGGCGTATCTCCCGCGGATGCGGCAGCATTAATGATATATTTGAAAAGTATATAAACATTATGGTATATTATCACTATGACAAAAATAGGAAATATAGTAATTGATTCAAAATTGGCACTTGCACCAATGGCCGGTGTCACAGACCTTGCGTTTCGCACAATATGTCGTGAACTGGGAGTAGGGCTTACATACACAGAGATGGTTAGTGCAAAAGCACTTGTGTATCAGGACGGCAAAACACTCGGTTTGATGAAACTTGGAGAGAACGAGCATCCTGCAGCGGTGCAGATATTCGGTAGCGATGCATCTTGTATGGCAGAAGCTGCAGCTAAGGCTCTTGAGGTTTCCGGAGCGGACTTCATTGACATAAACAGCGGATGTCCTGTGAATAAAATAGTGAAAAATGGCGATGGTAGTGCTTTAATGAAAGACCCTGATAAAGCAATGAAAATAATCGAAGCCATTAAAAAAGCTATAGACGCACCTGTAACAATTAAAATTCGTAAAGGTTGGGATAAGGGTAGTGTCAATGCTGTGGAATATGCAAAAATGGCAGAAGAGGCAGGAGTTTCCGCAATAGGCGTACACGCACGTACACGTACCCAAATGTATTCCGGAAAAGCAGACTGGGATATTATACGAGATGTAAAACGAGCGGTAAATGTACCGGTGCTCGCAAATGGCGACATTTTCAGTGCAGAGGCAGCAGCAAAAATATTAAAGCATACAGGTGCTGATATTGCTATGGTAGCACGTGGTGCGATGGGCGATCCTTGGATTTTCCAACAAGCAAAAGCGTTACTCGCTGGTGAAGATGTTCCTGAGTATCCACCAATAGGCGAGCGTGCCGAAACTGCTCTAAGGCAATTTGAGCTTGCAGCTGAACAAAAAGGTGAGCGTGTCGCCTGTCTTGAAGCGCGAAAACACTACTCATGGTATCTGCGTGGCGTACCCCACTCGGGATATTTTAAAGAAAAAATTGCAAAAGCCGCCACAATGGACGATTTACGTGAGATAACAGAAGGTATTAAAAGAGAACTCTAATGGAAAGAGAAATAGAAAACAAGTTAATACAAAGAGTCGTTAACGGTGACACAAATGCGTTTGAAGATTTGGTTCTTGCCAATCAGAAAAACGTATATAATCTTGCGCTGAAAATGACTCGTAATGAAGATGATGCACTTGACCTTTCCCAAGAGGCGTTTGTTAAGGCATATCAACAATTGAGTTTCTTCCGTGGTGACAGTAAATTTTCAGTTTGGCTATATAGGCTTACATACAACCTATGTATAGACTTTTTGCGAAAACAATCAAAACAGACAACAGTCTCACTTGACTACAAAGACGATGATAATGAAGTAGTATCATTTGAAATACCGGACTTGCGCGACCTCCCGGAAGATAGCGCAATACGAAAAGAGATGCGAAAAACAATTGAACAGAGCATTGAAGAACTCACAGAAGATCATAGAGAAGTGCTCATTATGCGTGAGATCACAGGAATGAGTTACGATGAGATAGCAGTAACGTTGAAATTGAGCGCAGGTACCGTGAAATCTCGAATAGCAAGGGCAAGAATAAAACTCATAGAAAGCTTAAAAGAAAAAGGAACTTATCCGGAAAATTTTCGTCTAACATAATAAGAAGTAATTTATTTTGAGATTACTACTATTTTTAACGGTAGAATTGCGTTTTAAAACTATCGAAAGGAACATTCACAGCATGAAAGAGTGCACAAAAATTTATGAATTGTTGAGTGCGTATTCTGATAACGAAGTTACCGACTCAGAAAGACTCTTAGTGGACAGACATCTTGCAGCATGCAAGGACTGCTCTGCTATGCTTGAGATGTTCCGTGATATATCAGACGCAGTAAGTGAACCGCATATGGAAGTGCCGGAAGCATTGCGTATTGGCGTGATGAATAGGGTGAAAAGTGAAAGTGTTTTGGAAAATCTTGTAGTTTCTGAAGCTAAGGATAAGCATCGCAAACGATTTGGAATAATGCTGACGAGATTTGTACCCATTGCAGCATGCTTGGCTGTTGTGGTGTTGGTGTGGCAATTTTGGGGCAATACAGGAAGTATCGATTTTGTAGTAGAAGCGCCTGTAGAAATGATGGACATGGCTCCTGAGGAAGCAGCACCCGAAGCTGTGGTCGATGAGTCAATAATGGATGATGCAGTATGGGCTGAACATGAAGTGATGGATATGGATATGGATATAGCTGATGCCGATGACGAACGCCTTCATATGAGAGCGGGAACCGGACTATACGCAGCGCTCTATGGCGACTTGGCAGGTGAAGCGGAATATGATGCAACATATGTAGATCAGGAATTATTTACATTCCGTGCAGAAGTATTAGAGTTAACGGATGTTTTAGTGCTAGAATTTAATTACAATTATGAGTTTCTTGAAGCAATACTACTAGTTTCAAACATAACCCCTGTTCGACACCCCGGAATCGGAGGCAGTTATCTTATTGTGAGAAATGATTATATTACCGTGCTTGATATAAATGATGAAATAATATCCCCAGAGGATATTCCGGTAGGCGCAATTGTAGATATCACATTTTTTGGAGAGATACTCATAACATATCCATCCATCATCTACCATGTAACTGCTATTCAGATAGTTGAGTAAAAAAGCAAAAAAGCAAGGGAATGACGCCCTTGCTTTTTTTGACAGAAAGCTCATTTCGTGATAAAATTTGAAGGGAAAACAGCCTGGAAATGGCAACGAAATGAGAGCATTATATGGGATTTACACACTTGCATGTTCATAGTGAATATAGCCTGCTTGACGGTGCGTGCAGAATACGTGATTTAGTTGCACGAGTGAATGAACTCGGGCAAAAAAGCATTGCGATAACAGACCATGGTGTTATGTATGGTGTTGTCGCATTTTATAAAGAAGCAATAAAAGCCGGAATCAAACCGATTATCGGCTGTGAAGTCTATGTTGCAGCGAGAACACGCTTTGATACGGACTACGAAATTGACTCAAATCGCCATCACTTAACACTGTTATGTAAAAATGAAAAAGGGTATAAGAACCTCTGTCTTTTAGTCAGTGCATCTTTTACAGAGGGTTTTTATATTAAACCTCGCGTTGACATGGAGCTTCTCCGTGCACACAGCGAGGGTCTCATTGCGTTATCCGGCTGCCTTGGTGGTGAGATTCCAAAGCTGCTTATGGATAACAAATATGAAGAGGCGAAAGCAAAAGCTCTGGAGTTAAGAGATGTCTTTGGGGATGGCTCGTTTTATTTAGAAATGCAAAATCATGGACTTACCGAGCAACCCGATGTAAACAGAGGGCTGGTTAAAATACATAGAGAAACAAACATCCCCCTTGTTGCGACAAATGATGTGCATTATATTAATCGCAGTGACGCTGAAATTCAAGATGTGCTCATGTGCATCCAAACAGGAAAATCCATCGAAGATGCGGATAGAATGCGTTTTGAATCACAGGAGCTATTCTTAAAGTCTGAAGAAGAAATGCGAGCTGTCTTTCCTGACTACCCCGAAGCATGCGACAATACAGAGAAAATTGCTGAAATGTGCAACTTTGACTTTGATTTCTCTGAATACCATATGCCAGAGTTTACACTGCCGGACGGTAGAGATAATGCAGGTGAGTATCTACGCGAGCTTTGTTTGATAGGGGCGAAAAAACTCTATGGTGAAGAAAGGCAAGATGTGATAAAGCGGCTTGATTATGAGCTGAATATGATATCTGACATGGGGTTTAACGATTATTTTCTCATAGTTGCAGATTTTATCGAATATGCAAAAAAAAGCGCAATCCCCGTTGGACCGGGACGCGGCAGTGGTGCAGGCAGTATTGTTGCATATTGCCTTGGAATTACGGCAGTTGACCCATTAAAATACAACACATATTTTGAGCGCTTTTTGAACCCTGAGCGCATAAGCATGCCTGATTTCGACATTGATTTTTGTGAGAGAAGGCGCAGTGAAGTAATCGAGTATGTCAAAGGAAAATATGGTGTGGACAGGGTTGCACAAATAGTTACGTTTAACACACTAAAAGCAAAAAATGCAGTGAGAAGCGTATCGAAAGTTCTTGCTCTGACCTTCCAAGAAGAAAATGAACTGGCAAAAGAAATACCAAATATACTGAATATTACTATTGCAGAAGCACTCAAAACATCGAGCAACATGCGTTCAATGTATGAGAATGATTCGCGGGTGAAGCGTGTGATCGATACTGCAATGGCACTTGAAGATATGCCGAAAGATTCCGGCACACATGCGGCGGGTGTTGTTGTAACGAAAATGCCTGTGTGCGAATACGTGCCACTGACGCTATCAAAGAAAGACAACTCAATAGCAACACAATATTCAATGAATACCCTTGAAGAGCTGGGTCTTTTGAAAATGGACTTTCTCGGCTTGCGTAATCTCACGGTTATTGCAGATGCGGTGAAGCAAATCCAAAAAGCAGAACCTGACTTTACGATTGAAAGCATCCCTGACGATGATGCATCCACATATGAGATGCTATCAAAAGGAAGTACATCAGGTGTGTTCCAACTGGAATCCCAGGGCATGACAAATGTTTGTGTCGGGCTGGGTCCGAAAAGTATTGAGGATATAACTGCGATTATTGCACTATATCGTCCAGGACCGATGGAATCCATACCACGCTTCTTAGAAAGCAGCAATAATCCAAAGAAAATTACATATAAACATCCAATGCTTGAGTCAATTCTTTCTGTTACATACGGCTGTATAGTCTATCAGGAACAGGTGCTGGAGATATTGAGGAAGCTGGGTGGATTCTCTTTGGGGCAGGCGGATATGATACGTCGTGCAATGTCAAAAAAAACAGCTGATGTTATTAACCGCGAGAAAAAAACATTCATAGACGGAGACCCTGAACGCAATATTTGTGGAGCGGTAAAAAATGGAGTTCCAAAAGAGATTGCGGCAAGTATTTATGATGAAATATTTGCATTTGCCAACTATGCGTTTAATAAAAGTCACGCTGTAGCGTATGCAATCATATCTTATCAAACGGCATACTTGAAATGCCACTATCCAGAAATCTATATGGCTGCGCTCCTATCATCAATTTTAGGTTCTCCTGAAAAGGTGGCAGAGTATACCCATGAATGTCGAAACTTGGGTATTGCGCTTTTACCACCGAATATAAACGAATCTGATGCGATGTTTACTGTTTCGGGTGATAATCTGCGATATGGTCTCGCTGCAGTTAAGAATATCGGTCGTGGCTTTATACAAAATGTGGTTAACAACCGTAATGAAAATGGTCTCTTTAAAAGTTTTGATGATTTTTGTAAACGAATGTATGGCGGAGATTTGAACCGTCGTGCACTTGAGAGCTTGATAAAATGCGGATGCTTCGATGGACTGGGTGCGAACAGAAAACAACTAATGATGATTTGTCAAACAGTGATAGATGGAGTAGCAGACCACAATCGTCGAAATGTAGAGGGACAAATTGATTTGTTCGGGATGTCGGGTGATCTAGGGGAGGAGGATAATCTAAATTACGGAGGGATGGAGCTTCCTGATGTTGAGGAGTACAAAAAAGGTGAACTGACAAGAATGGAGCGCGCTGTAACCGGATTGTATTTGTCCGGACATCCCATGGATGATTATAGGGATGCAGTGAAGCGCTTAGATGTTGTGAATATTGGGAATATATTTGCGGATTTTTCTCGTGAGGAAGGTAGTGCAGTGTTTAGGGACAACCAAAAAGTGGCTCTTGCAGGTATTATTGAGTCAGTAAAGACCAAGCCAACTCGCAATAATTCATTGATGGCATACTTAACACTTGATGATGGAACGGGAAGCATGGAAATGTTGGCGTTTCAAAGGACAATTGATGAATCTGGTGGATATATGCAGGTAGAATCATTGGTGATTGCATATGGCAGAATATCAGTTAGGGATGAAAAAGAACCGCAAATTGTACTGGAAATGCTTAGACCGATAACTGATGCCGAAAACCTAACTGCACCAAAACAGGAAATCACAAGCCAAAACCAAAGAAGCGCTTACAACTCAAATTCAAACGACGTCAATACGAGCATCGACACTAGGAGTGCAGAATCAAAGACGGATAAAACACTATATGTGAAGCTTCGAAGTGAAGATAGTCCTGAGTATGAACGCTTAAAAAAGGTGCATATGATGTTTCCGGGCAATCAACGTATGGTTATTCATTTTAGTGACACAAAGAAAAATGTGGGAGCAAAATGTGTAATCCACGACGCATTTATAGAAGAATTACGCTCAATGCTCGGTGAAAATAATGTAGTGATTCGATAAATACGCTCAATAAGTGTGAATGAATGCACGATATTGAAAGTATGGAGGTGAAACACTATGAAGATAAGTTTTTATGGTGCTGCGAGAGAAGTGACGGGGAGTTGTTTCTGTGTTGAGGTAGATGGTAAGCGTGTGCTGATTGATTGTGGACTTCAACAGGGAGCGGCAAATGGGTTTGGTCAAACCTTTCCATTCCACCCCGGCGAAATTGATTATGTCATTGTGACCCATGCGCATATTGACCATTCCGGCAGGCTTCCATTACTTGTAAAGCAAGGTTTTAAAGGGAGCATATTTGCTACCGAACCGACATGCAAACTACTGGATATTATGCTCAGAGACAGTGCGCATATTCAAGAGTTAGAAGCGCAATGGGCTAGTCGAAAAAATAATCGTTCAGGTGATGTTGCGGCAGAGCCGCTATATACAATGGAAGATGCACTTAGAGTGTTTCCTCTATTAGTACCGTGTGTTTATAGTGATGAAATAGTAATAGATGAAGCAATATCATTTTTATTCACCGATGCCGGGCATTTGCTCGGTTCAGCTTATGTTGAAATGTGGCTTAATGATGGAAATAAGAGGAAGAAAATTGTATTCTCGGGAGATATAGGCACTCCCGGACATCCTTTGATTCGTACTCCTGATATTGTTGATGAAGCGGATATTGTAGTAATGGAATCAACATATGCGGAGAGAAGTCATGCTCGTTATTTTGATACGGTTGCGGAGCTTGCAAATGTAATAGAAACGACACTCTCAAAAGGTGGAAATGTGGTTTGCCCGTCATTTGCGATCGGGCGCACACAGGAATTGCTCTATTACATTCGGGAGATAAAGGAACGTAATCTCGTTCGTAGCATGCCTGATTTTCCTGTTTATGTTGATAGCCCTCTTGCTAATGCAGCTACGAGACTATATTCAGAGGTACTGACGGATTATCTTAACGAAGATACACTAAAATTAATAGAAGCGGGTGTTGATCCATTATCGTTTGATGAATTATATATTGTTGATACTTCTGAAGAATCTAAAAGATTAAATGATGATAAGACTCCGAAAGTCATTATTTCGTCCAGCGGCATGTGCGATGCCGGCAGGGTACGCCACCATCTTAAGCATAATTTGTGGAGACCGGAGTGCGCGGTTGTATTTACAGGCTTCCAAGCACTAGGAACACTAGGACGTACAATCGTTGATGGTATAGTGTCTCGTGTCTCATTGTTTGGAGAAGAAGTCGCAATTCGTTGCCAGATTCATAACTTCCGTAATATGAGTTCGCATGCTGATAGAGAAGAACTGATGATGTGGGTAAACCGCTTTAAGAAAAAGCCTGAATGTGTTTTTGTAGTTCACGGTGAAGAAGAGGCGTGTGCAACGTTTGCATTGAAATTGGTGGAACAAGACTATCTTGCGATTGCACCAAAGTATACATCAATATATGATTTAGAGACTTATGAGGCGAAATTTGAGGGTCGTGATCTTCAAAGACGCAGTGATATTGAGCGATCAGAGCGGCGCGATTCTCCGGTATTCCAAAGACTGATGCTCGCAGGTATGCGACTAATAGAGGTCATTTCACGCAACAAGGGCGGAACAAACAAAGACTTGGCAAAATTCGCAGATCAAATAGATGCATTATCAAGCAAATGGGATCGGTAGGGGTTGAAAAGCAGCTAGTGGTCTGCGTCGCCTTTTTCCGTCTGCCGTTGTTGAAAAGCCTTGAAATACCACTGGTATTTCAAGGCTTTTCGCCTAGATAGGCGAAAAAATTCAACACAACATCAAAAAACATGATGTATACGCGATACGTTCCGGTCCATAGTTGTATTGTAGACCATTGTCTGTGCAGACCTTACTGACGAACAAACCGCAAGCTTCCATGGATACTTCCATTTTATCCGGAAAGCGACAAGGCTCATTTGGATATGTGCAGCTCTTACATATTTGACACATACCTGCACCCATTGCTAAAAACTGTTTTTGCTCTGCACTAAGCTTATCTTTCATTTTTCCGAAATTTTCTTTGTGATGCTTTCCAGCTGCTATCATCCCTTCCCAGTCCAAGCTATCTTCGATTATGCCGACAGTTTGCACGAGTATACCGGTTATATAATTTTTGACCATTTCACCCATTTCTTCTAAGGATGTACAAGCAGGCGGACATGACCACGACTTGTCGTAATTTTTGCATTGTTCTGCATTACACATATCGCGAACTTCCTGCATAAATTCAAGAGTTGATATGTCTAGCTCTGCATAATTTGTAAAGCCACAATTTTTTGCTCTTTCTGCTAATTCATTGTATGTTGCCATTTTTGCCTTCCTTTTCTACTTCTCTCTACACACGCTGTAACTACATCAAAACATCATTTGCTCGACAAATTTATCGTTGAAAAACGTCATTGACGACAGCTCTATATACTCGCAATTGTCGCGTATTTCTTCTAATTGCTTTTTCGCTTCTTTTGAGCCAAGTGCCAATACAGCACCCTCTCCAGATGTATTTCCACATGCTGTTGCTACCTGTAGCATGCTTGTTGGAAAAATGCCGACTCTCGCTGCACTTTGCAAATCTAAATAGCTCCCAAATCCACCCGCCAGTGCGAGTGTTTTCACTTCATCAGCTGAAATGCCCGCGTAGTGCAGCAACACTTCTACTCCTGCAGCGATAGCAGCTTTTGCTAACTGAAGCTTCCGTATGTCACCGGCAGTAATATAAATTCCATCATCTTTCGACAGATAAAACTTGTCCGTGTCAAGCAGGCGTCCTGTCTCATCGACAATTTCCATATCAAGTAATGCCGCAAGTGTATCAAGTAAGCCTGAGCCACAAATGCCCTCTGGCGTGCCTCCGCCTATTACAGTAAATTCAATGTTTTTCTGATCTCTCCCCCGTGTAGCATGGTCGATAGCTCCAGGTTTTGCTATCATGCCCATTGTGATTTCTGCACCTTCAAATGCCGGACCTGCAGCTGTTGCACAGCAGTAGTAGGTGTTTTTGTGCTTCAGAACAATCTCACCATTTGTGCCAATATCGATAAACAGAGCGGGAGTATCCAGCTTATCAAATCCTGCAGCAAGCAACCCAGCAGTTATATCACCGCCAACATACGCTGATATTGCGGGTGTGTAGTAGATTTTTGCGCCCTCAGCAACAGGCAGCTTCTCCCAAACAGGTAACTCCTCACCAAACAAGCTTGTAGGCGTAAACGGTGCAACACCCATGCCTACAGGAGAATAACCTGCCACTAAATGTTGCATGATAGTATTTGCTGCAATGGATATGCTCTCTATCTGACCCGGATCTACACCGACAGATTGACACAGCTTAATAATCATTCTAGATATCTGCTCACGAATGAGCTTCGTAAGTTCATCATGTCCATTTTCTGCACAAAACTGAATGCGCGCCGTAACATCAGCTCCGTGTACAGATTGAGAATTAACCTCGCTCAGTACCGCAAGCTTATCACCAGTTTCAACATCTATAAGATAAAGAACAACCGTTGTTGTCCCAATATCTGTTGCTATACCTAATGAATTATTTGGCAATGTACCACATCCTTTCTCGACTATTAGCTCTTAAATTCTAGATTCTGCGACTTCGCGCAGAATGACGTTAGTTTTCATAGACTAGTTGGCATTACTCCCCTAACCCCTAAGCCCTAGCCCCTAGGAATCGCCGAATAGTGACCAGTTGTTGCAATGAGATATCTTAGCCTCAACGAAATTGCCAACTAATGACGGCTCACCGGTTAAATGCACTAATCTTCCGCCATTTGTGCGAGCCTTTAGCGGATACTCTGCATCTTTTGCCTCCCCGTCAACCAAAACACGAACGACTTCACCAATATACTCTTCGTGCTTTCTTTCAGAAATCTCATTTTGTAAGTCTACAAGCTTTTGAAACCTAACTTGCTTCTCTTCTCTGGATACATCGTCATGCAGTTTCGCCGCTGCTGTGCCGGGGCGCTTTGAGTATAGGAACGTAAACATCGCCTCGAATTGCGCTTTCTCCACAAGCTCTAACGTATCATTAAACTCTTCTTCAGTCTCACCCGGATACCCTACAATTACGTCACTCGTTATTACAATATCAGGTATAAACTCACGTGCAATAGCGATTTTCTCAAGATATTCTTCTTGTGTATAGCCACGATTCATGAGTTTCAAAATTCGGTCATTGCCCGCTTGAAAGGGTAGATGTATATGATGAGCAACCTTTTCACATTCTGACATGGCTTTGAATAGCTCTCTTGATGCATCTTTCGGATGGCTTGTCATGAAGCGAATCAGAAAATCTCCTTCAATTTCATTAATTTGACGCAATAGGTTTGCAAAATCATTCTCTCCTCCGGCAAAGGAGTTAACGTTTTGCCCAAGTAAGGTAATATCCTTATATCCTAAGGCAACAAGAGAACATGCTTCTTCCAGTATTGCATCGACACTGCGGCTTCGCTCTCTGCCTCGCACATATGGAACAATGCAGTATGAACAGAAATTATTACAACCATTCATGATTGTAAGCCACGCCTTGACTGTGCCATCTCTATGGGTTGGCAACCCCTCGGCAATCATTCCTTCATCACTATCTGATTCAAATATGCGCTTCTTCTCAATTAGCGCTCTCAAAAGCAACTCAGGAAACTTCCATATTTTGCTTGGCGGAAATATAAGACCTACATGTTTGTATGATTGCTCAATCTTCTCAACAGACTCAGGCACTGCTGCAAGGCAACCGCAAAACACCACAAGCTGGTTTGGATTTGCCTTCTTTGTGTGAGTAAGCGCGCCAATATTGCCCAACACGCGGTTCTCAGCATTTTCACGTATTGCGCAAGTGTTTACAATGGCAACATCTGCTTCATTCTCATCATAGGTTATATCATAGCCCATTTCTACAAGCATACCACGAAGCTTCTCGCTATCCGCCTCATTTTGCTGACAACCATAAGTATCCACATAAGCCTGCGGCTTCTCCTGCCTGGTCTCTGATACCTCACGCACTCTATCCATAATTAACCGCTGCTGTTGCAGATCATTCTCATGCACTTGAACATTACTATCTTCTCTTTTACTCATACTACCTCCTACACTAGCAGTTAACACTAATGTGATTTTGCATTTATCTAGTGGAGCAAAATTAGCGATTGTTGATGAAATTTCAGATAAGGGCTTTGCACTGTCTGAGCGAAGCGAGTTTGCAAAGCCCCTGAAATGAGCCATACAATCGCTTTTTGCGGAACTTTAAATGCAAAATCACATTAGTGTTAACTGCGCACCCATTCTACCATTATCACGTGGAAAAAACAATGGTAACACTTGATTATAGAGTGTAAACATGGTAGTATTGAGTGTCATTGCAAACTTGAGAGGTGGGAATGTTTTAATGAAAAACTTAATCATTGATTTGAGGGTGGTTAGAAACAACCTGCGAGCAATCAAAGACCAAGCTGAAGGCGTACACGTATTTGCCGACCTAAGTGCCAACGCCGGAGGAATGGGGCTGCTTAAAGTTGCAATGTTTTTACGTGATGAAGGAATCCGCAATTTCGTAGTGTCCGATCCAAGCGACGCAAAACTCCTTAGGCAAAACAATTTTACCAAAGAACGAATAATGATGTTACGCAGTACAGCAGACCCTAATGAAATTTCTGAAATGCTGTCATATGGAGTAATCTGCACAGCCGGCTCATATGACGCTGCAGTTGCAATCAATGGCATTGCAGAATCGCAAAACATGGTTGCAGACATTCAGGTCATGATTGACACAGGACTCGGATGTTATGGTTTCCAACCATCAGAACTCGATAAGGTTGCAGCAATTTATAAATATATGTCGAGCCTTAATGTAATAGGAACGTTTACAACACTTGCGTCATCTTGGCGTAGCAAAAAGAAAACAACTGCTCAATTAGATAAATTCAATGAAGCACTGGACAGAATCATCGAAATGGGATTTGAACCCGGAATCGCCCATGCCATTGACTCTGCTGCATTATTTAAATATCCAAACATTGAGCTTATGGACGCAGTACGTGTCGATACTGCACTTACCGGTAGAATTCCCGGCAAGTCCGTAAACGGATTATCTCGTGTAGGTTACATTGAAGCAGGTCTCGAAGAAGTGGGCTGGCACCCAAAAGGACACTCAATTGGAGCTGAACGTGGGTTTGTAACAAAAGCTCCAACAAAAATCGCAATACTATCCGTTGGCTACTATCATGGTTTCGGGGTAGACAGATATATTGTTGAGAGAAGCCTATTTGATATCGCCAGATGGCGACGTAGAAAGACATTTGTTCGAATAAATGGAAATAAAGCAAGGGTTCTCGGTAGCGTCGGACTCATGCATACAATGGTAGACGTAACAAACATTGACTGTACGGTCGGTGATATTGCGTTGCTTGATGTTGACCCTGTAAATGTGAAAGGGCTGCCAATCGTATACAGATAGAGACCCAATAAAAGTAATTAATGAATCTTAGAGTCAAATTCCCCTCCATGGAGGGGTGGCGCGTAGCGCCGGGGTGGTTTACAGTTATTCAAAGAATGGAGTATTCATAGTTGCCAAAGATTTTTGAACTTGATCAACATGTTGCTGATCTTATAGCAGCGGGCGAGGTTGTCTCTCGCCCTGCTTCTGCAGTTAAGGAGTTATTAGAAAACTCTATAGACTCAGGTGCAAGCATTATAACTGTTGAAATCTCGTCAGGCGGAATGACGTATATTCGTGTTACCGATAACGGTTGCGGTATTGCACCGGAAGATGCACAGACCGCGTTTCTTCGACACGCTACGAGTAAGTTGCGTGACGCTCAAGGATTAGAATCAATCGGCACACTCGGATTTCGAGGCGAGGCTCTTGCAGCAATTGCCGCTGTTTCCCGCATTGAGCTTCTTACAAGAGCGCAAGGTGCAGATGAAGGTATATCCCTTACATTAGAGGCCGGAGAAGTTGTAGACATGTCACCGGCTGGTTGTCCTGAGGGCACAACAATTATCGTCCGTGATTTGTTTTTCAATACACCCGCTCGACTAAAATTTATGAAATCAGACAGAGCCGAGGGTTCGAGTATATCATCTGTTGTTTTAAAAACCGCACTGTCGCGTCCTGATGTCTCCATACGTTTCATAAAAGATGGTAAAACCGAATATCATACCCCGGGAGATTCACGCGTTGACTCCTGTATTTATAGTTTACTTGGAAGAGAAATTGAAGCAGGCTTTATAAGTGCAGAGTCCTCTGATGAAACTGTCTCCGTTGAGGGATTTGTTTCACTACCCGAATCTGCACGCGGAAATCGAAGCTATCAGTTTTTCTTCGTTAACGGTAGGGTGGTTCGCTCATTGCTTCTCCAATCAGCACTGGAACAAGCATATAAGAATCGTCTCCAAACCGGACGCTTTCCCTCTTGCGTACTTTACATAACTACAAAAGCCAATAACGTCGATGTTAATGTTCATCCTGCAAAAACCGAAGTTAAATTCATTTCGGATAAACAAATTTTCGACGGAGTTTATTATGCGGCACTGGGGGCATTAGAAAAATCTCAGAACTTCAATCCAAGTGAATCCATTGAACACAATTTACCAAAAGAGATATTACGTACATCAACATTCAACAGTAACGAGAATAATGCGAACTTCGGAACAAGTTCCAGTTACAAAGCTCCCTCTGGTCGTGGAAGTGCAGGAAAAGGTGGCGGTTTCAAGGTCATGCAAGCTGATGAATTTCGTAATTCTCATATTTCTGAGTATACGAGATCATTTGGCTCAAAGGATAATCAAACAAAAAGCCCAGGTCCACATTCGTACACAGAGCCTTCAAATAAGCAGAGCTCCTATCAGCCTAAAGTTGATTCTCGCAACTCACTATCTCCTGTTTCTTCAAACAAAAACACACCTGCTAATAGTGCTACAACACCGATCCATGACACATTCCGCGTCATAGGCGAAGCCTTGAATGTATATATAATCGTAGAGCACAAGGGCAGCGTTTGGTTCATTGATAAACATGCTGCACATGAACGTCTTCACTTCGATGCACTAAAAAGCACTTCATACGATCCAATGTCAGAATCACTACTTACCCCCGTTGTATGCCGAATCGGTCATGAAGATGCATCTCTCCTGCTAGAGCAAGCAGACTTCTTGGAAACGTTAGGATTCTCAGTAGAAAGTTTTGGTGAAGACGCAGTTGCAATTAGACATATACCATCAGAAATAGATATCTCTGATACCGAGTCTGTGCTATCAGATTTATGCCTGCAGCTTAAACAGAGCGGCATCGCAGAGCCTGCACAGCGAGATAGTATCTTTAAGGTTATTGCTTGCAAGGCTGCAATAAAAGCAGGTCGTTCTTCCGATATCAATGAGCTTGAATCTCTTGCCTCAAATGTTATCTCCGGCGACGTGTCGCAATGTCCCCATGGACGTCCTGTTATTTTTGAGATGACAAAAGCAACCTTAGATAAAGGTTTTGGTCGAATATGAGTAGCAGGTCTGGCGCGAACAACACAAATATAATTATAATAACAGGACCAACTGCAACCGGAAAAACAGCTCTTAGTGTAGAGTTGGCTAAAATGGTTCATGGCGAAATAGTCTCCGCTGATTCAATGCAGGTATATAAACACATGGATATCGGTACCGCAAAGCCGTCAAGAAGTGAGATGGGTGGCATTCCTCATTATATGATTGATTGCATCTCACCTGAAGATGATTATTCTGTAGCTCGTTACGTTAGAGATGCTTCAAAATGTGTTGATGATATTATAGAGCGAGGAAAGACCGTAGTCTTAGTCGGAGGTTCCGGACAATATATAGATGCCCTAATTGCAGGGCGAGTATTCTCCTCTCGTGGCGACCACGAGCTAAGAAAAGAACTTGAGCACGAGTATGATAATATCGGTGGCGAGGCAATGCTCATTAAATTGAGCTCATTTGATTCCGACGCTGCCCAGCGCCTTTATCCAAACGATAAGAAGCGAATCGTTCGGGCAATAGAGACCTTTATAACAACAGGCAAAACCATTTCTCAACATGATGAAGAAACCAAAGCGATTCTGCCTCGATATGCAGCAACAAAGTTTGCATTAACATATGCAGACAGAGATGATTTATATACGAGAATAAACCAACGCGTTGATGAGATGATATCACAAGGACTTCAAGATGAAGTCAAGAACTTGCTTGACATGGGGATAACGCAAAGATGTACCGCTATGCAAGCCATTGGATATAAAGAAATCTCTGCTGCTATTGTGAATAATTCAAATATAAATGATGCTGTTGAGCAAGTAAAAATGGAGTCGCGTCGCTATGCCAAACGTCAGCTTACATGGCTTAGACGTGATAAAGATGTCAAATGGATAACTTGGGATGGCATTGCTGATACCATATTCGCTGTCGAAATTATAACAACAGTCTATAATGGCAGAGATTAATATACGAGGACAATATGAAGCGAAGTGATTTTTTTATAAGATTAACGACCGGTGTGATTTTTCTCGCTGTCGCGTTCTATGTAGGCGTTTCTCTATATAATGCGATTGTCAATACATTCGTTACAACATCTGCAATGAATTATACCATCGAGGAAACCTTAACTACGCGTGGTTATATAGTCCGAACTGAAACCGTTGCCCAGGACTACGGTGTTTCTGTTCTTCCCACTGCCGGTGAGGGAGAAAGGGTGGCTGCAGGACAAGCTATTGCCGTTGAATATATGAGTCCCGCTGCTCTTGAGGCCGCAAGTGAACTTCACTCTCTTCGTATGATGCTATCACAATTAGAATCCACTCGCAGTGATGATTACTCATCAAGCTTCGATGCGATACGTGAGCTTTCATCTGCTGTTAATACTCATGATTTTAGTAATCTTGCAGAAATTTCAATGTCTGTTGAAACAAGTATCTTTGCTGCTGATACTGATATTTCAGCATTACAACACCAAATCGCAAACCTTGAAGGTAGGGATGATGGCACTAGAACCATTGTCGCACAAATGGCCGGAACTTTTTCACATGTTGTTGATGGTTTTGAACATATAGTTCCGAGCACAGTTTACCAGATGGGTCCTCGTGAATTGGTTGCAAGCTTTAGTACTCCTCAGCAAACGCACGGGTTCGGCAAACTTGTAACCGAGCATAGGTGGTATTTTGCAGCCATCGTGGATTCGAGTGAAGCTTCACAACTTTCTCAAGGTGACACAAAACCTGTACGATTTTCTGGTGCTTTTAACGAAGAGGTCAACATGACGATAGAAAACATAAGCAATAGTGAAGATAATCTTGTTGTCGTTTTGTTTTCCAGTGATAGAGGTATACATAATGTGACACCTATGCGTTCGCTTCATGCTGAAATTGTTATGAATGTTGTTTCCGGCATACGTGTTCCAAAAGATGCAATTCATCTTGATGATGACCTCAATACATTTGTTTATCTTCAAACAGCGGGATTTGCGGAACGTGTTGCTGTAGAAATACTTGACCCTCCGGGAATAGTTGGCGACAGCTATCTTGTCCGTGATGGTATAGAAACAGGTTCACCACTGAGGGTTGACTCTATAATTATAGTAAGAGCAAATGATTTATACCATGGCAGGGTTATTGGGTAGATAGTATGGCAATGTCAAATAGTCTATGAAAACTAACGTCAAATAGCGCATGAAAAAACATGATTTTAAGAATCTCGCTGATAGTATAGAGGAAAGAAGTTTTATGAATATAGCTGATAACATTAAAAGAGTACGTGAGAATATAGCTGAAACTGCTATAAAGTGTGGGCGAAATCCAGAGGATATAACACTCGTAGCTGCCTCCAAAACACAGCCCGTCCATTATATTCAGCAAGCCATTCTTGCGGGTGTCGACGCTGTTGGTGAAAATCGTGTTCAGGAAATGCTTGAAAAACACTCTCACTCTGCGTATGAGGGAGCGCCGCTTCATTACATAGGTCATCTGCAATCTAATAAAGTTTCAAAAATCGTAGGTGTTTGTGATTTGATCGAGTCTGTTTCTTCAACATCTCTTATTAGTGCCATTGGAAAAAAGGCTGTTTCAATGGGAATCAATCAAAATTGTCTTATTGAAGTGAATATTGGAAGAGAACCGCAAAAATCTGGAATTCTGCCTGAACAATTGGATGAAGTCCTTGAATTTGCTGCAAATACGGCAGGGATACATGTACTTGGTTTAATGGCAATCCCTCCAATTTTTGATGTTTCTGAAAAGAGTTGTAACTATTTTGACATAATTTTTAAGCTTTTTGTTGACATGAGAGCAAAAAAATATGATAATGTCTCTGTGCGATTGCTTTCCATGGGAATGAGTGACAGTTATGTCGATGCTATTTTAGCTGGCTCAAATATGGTTAGAATTGGCTCTGCGCTCTTTGGTGAGCGCTAACTAGTATGAACTGGTTCATACTAGTGCACTAGGCAATAAGCTTCAAAATATAAAGGGAGGTCTCCTGAAGTTGGGATTATTTAATGAGTTAAAAAAGCTTGCAAAGCCGTATGATGACGAGGAAGACTTTGACGACTTCCAACCTAAGATGACAGAGGAACTACCATTGCCTCCGAAGACTCCTGCGCAAGCAAGGAGTTCGTATGGTGCCTTTGAAGAGCATCGTAGCAACAACAAAGTCGTGAACATACATGCGACAGCACAACTCAAAGTAGCATTGTTCAAACCTGAGAAGTTTGAAGCCGCTGCTGAAATTGCAGATAATTTGCGTGATAGACATACTGTTGTCTTAAACCTTGAGCAAACTAACAAGGACATTGCGCGTAGACTTGTTGATTTTCTTAGTGGTGTTGCCTATGCACAGGAAGGCAAAATTAAGAAAGTCGCAGTAAACACATACCTTATAACGCCATATAACGTCGATCTACTCGGCGATTTAATTGACGAACTAGAGAATAATGGGCTATACTTCTAGTTAGAACTCTTATACCGTCTTACAGATAAACACACATGTGGGTACTGATACCAACTGTGATAAATTTTATACCGAAAGGAATGAGTGGTAATGCTAACTCCTCAAGAAATTAATGAAAAAGGTTTTGACAAAGCCGTATTTAACGGATACGACATGGGGGATGTTGATGATTTTCTTGAAATAGTATCCAATGACTATAATGCTTTATATAAGGAAAATGCGATTCTAAAAGGAAAGCTGAAAGTCCTTGTTGAAAAGGTAGAGGAATATCGTTCAACCGAAGATGCTATGAGGATGGCTCTGCTCACTGCTCAACGTATGGGTGATGATATAACCTCAAAAGCAAGTAAGCAAAGAGATGAAATGCTTCAAATCGCTGAAGACGAAGTGCGTGCTAAGTATGATGAAATTGCTGGTCGTTGTGCTGATGAAGAAATGCGTCTTACATTGGCAACAAAAGAAACTGCCAAGTTCATCGAGCTTTCACAAGCAATTATGCGTAAGCATGCAGAATTTCTCGACAAATTAGAAAGCGCCCGTCGTGTAGTTAAGCCCCCCAAGGGTGGTGCAAGCAAAGCTTCTGCACCCCAAAGCATGTCTACAACCCCTGCAATGAGAGCTCCCAAGCCTGCCACAAAACCTGCGGCTCCTGCAAAACCCATTGCACCTGCAAAGCCCGCGCCTCAACCGGAGAAACCACACTCGATCTCTGAAACAACGCAACCGATTCCGGATATTTCAAAGCACGACGCTGATATTGATGATATTGCTTTACAAATTGGCTCCATTGTCGAAGAAATTTCTGATGATGAAAAGTCATCCGGACCACCAGTTGATGTCGCAAAGCCTTCTGAGCCAATGGCTTCTCCGCAATCACTCTTTGATACCGATCATGGTTCAGATATTCCATATGATGCCCATGAAGATCTTGTAAGTCAAGACACTTCACCAAGACCAAAATTTGATTTTGACGATTTAAAATTCGGTGCAAACTTTGACTTAGAGGACTAATTACCAGTTAATCCGTGACTAATTTTCGAAATATTTGCGGTCGGGATTCACCCTCGACCGCTTTGCAATCAAATCTCGTTATCCTAACTGAAAGGACAATAATACCGTGTCTCAAGATTATAATGAAACAATACTGCTGCCAAAAACTGACTTTCCAATGCGTGCCGGTCTTCCGAAGCGCGAACCGGAAATGCTAAAAACTTTTTATGAAAAAAGGATTTATGAGAACTTAATTGAGAAGAACGCAGGAAAACCAAAGTATATTCTTCACGACGGACCTCCATTTTCTAATGGTGATATTCATTTAGGTCACGTTCTCAATAAGGTCTTAAAAGATATAATCGTTCGCGAGAAAAACATGTCCGGTTATTGTGCACCGTATACACCTGGTTGGGATAACCATGGCATGCCAATTGAGAGTGCTATAATTAAGAAAAATAAACTCGACAGGAAAAGCATGTCTATTCCTGAATTCCGTGATGCTTGCCATGCGTTTGCTGCCGAGTATGTTGATAGGCAACGAGAGCAATTTAAACGATTGGGAGTAATTGGCGACTGGGATAACCCTTATCTGACAATGAACCCTACATTTGAAGAGCAAGAAGTTCGCGTGTTTGGAAAAATGTATGAAAAGGGATATATCTATAAAGGACATAAACCCGTTTATTGGTGTCCTTCCGATGAAACCGCCCTTGCAGAAGCTGAGATTGAATATGCTGATGTGCCATGCAAGGCAATCTATGTGAAGTTTAAAATAAAAGATGACAAAGGTGTCCTTGACGGTATTGAGGGCAAAGAAAATGCAAATGTGCTAATTTGGACAACTACTGCTTGGACTCTTCCGGGCAACCTTGCAATAAGTTTCGGTCCTGATATTGAATATGCTGTTTGTAAAGCAAACGGCGGAATATATGTCGTTGCCGAGAAACTTGCTGAAACCGTGTTTGAAAAAGCCGGTATCGATAAATATGAAGTTTTGAAAAAACTACCCGGCAGAGCTTTTGAGCTTGCGACAACGCAACATCCGTTTTATGACCGTGAGTCACTTGTCATTCTTGGCAACCATGTTACAGTCGATGCTGGTACTGGATGTGTTCATACTGCACCGGGGCATGGTGTTGATGACTACAATGTTTGCAGAAAATATCCACAACTTCCAATGCTCATGCCTGTGGATCCTCGTGGAGTTATGACTGAAGAAGCTCTTCAATATGCTGGAAACCACTACTCTAAAGTCAACGATATCATTGTTGATGATCTTGCACAAAGTGGCGCCTTATTTGCCGCCGAAGAAATCGTTCACTCTTATCCACATTGCTGGCGTTGTAAAAAGCCTGTTATTTTCCGTGCTACAGAGCAGTGGTTTGCCTCTGTAGATGCCATGAAAGATACAGCTATTGCCGCATGTGAAGAAATAGAATGGAATCCTACATGGGGCAAAGAGCGCATGATTGCCATGTTGATTGAGCGCTCAGACTGGTGCATCTCGCGTCAAAGGCATTGGGGCTTACCGATACCTGTTTTCTATTGTGACACATGTGAAAAACCTGTATGTACCCCCGAAACTATCGAATCAGTAGCAACAATTTTCGGACAAAAAGGTTCAAATGCATGGTATGAATCAGATGCTGTTGACCTGTTACCGGATAACTTTACTTGTCCTCACTGTAGTGCAACGGGTTTCACAAGGGGTACAGACTCTTTGGATTGTTGGTTTGATTCCGGCTCTACACATGCTGATGTACTAAGTTCTGGTAATTTCCCCGGACTACAATTTCCTGCTGATTTATATATAGAAGGTGGCGACCAATACCGTGGCTGGTTCCAATCTTCTATGCTTACAAGTATTGCAGTCAATGGCGTTGCGCCATATAAGAGAATTATTACACATGGATGGACTGTCGATGGTGAAGGAAAAGCAATGCATAAATCTCTCGGTAATGCAGTGCCTCCGGATAAGGTTTTAAACACCTATGGTGCGGATATACTCCGTTTGTGGGTCGCATCTTCTGATTATAGGGTAGATAATCGCGTTTCTAATGATATTTTAAAGCAGCTTTCCGATATATATCTCAAAATTCGTAACACCGCTCGCTTCATTCTCGGCAACTTAAATGCGTTTGATCCCAACAACTTGGTTGATTTTGATGATATGCCGGAACTTGAGCGATGGGCGCTAACGCGACTAAATCGATTGATCGCAAATGTAAATACTGCTTACGAGAAATATGAATATCACACCATATATCATGCTATCCATAATTTCTGCACAGTCGAAATGTCGAACTTTTACCTTGATATCATTAAGGATAGATTATACTGTGACGACGAACATGGATTGTCTAGACGTAGTGCACAAACAGCTATATACGTCATTTTAGATGCTTTGGTGCGCATGTTAGCTCCTATTCTCGCCTTTACAACTGAAGAAATATGGGCTATAATGCCTCATCACAAAGATGTAGAGCTTGAAAGCGTTCTTTATAATTCTATGCCTGTAGTAAATACAAAATATGCATTCTCGCCAGAGTTCGAAGCCAGATGGGATTCGTTGCTACGTTTGCGAACAGATGTCTACAAAGCTCTTGAGCTTGCTCGTACAGAAAAAGTAATCGGTAAGTCTCTCGAAGCTGAGGTTACAATATATCTAGATGATGCCGCTTCTGAGACCTTCAAAAACATTGCAGATATGGATTTTCGTGCCTTGTTCATCGTTTCTGGCGTGAATGTCGTCGAAAACAATAATGCGACCATTGATGGTCATATCGGAGTCGAGTTTCCAGGTGCGACTATTACAGTCAGTACCAATAATGAGGCAAAGTGCGTAAGATGTTGGAAACACGATGCGGATGTAGGTGAAAACGCAGAACATCCCGAACTTTGTCCACGATGTGCCAACGTCGTTTCAAACGTAGGGCATCTCTAAAACCCACCACCAACCTAATAGACACTAGGTTTTCAGATGCACCCATTAATTTACGCAGTAAACACCACACTTGGAGGTAAAAAATATGCTCGCTTTTATTTTTGCAGCACTCATAGTCATACTTGATCAATTTTTCAAAAGCTGGATTTCCCGTACCTTGTATATTGGAATTCAAGATGGACCGGTAATAATTCCGGGCGTTCTCGGGCTTACATACTGGGAGAATGATGGTGCTATGCTAAATATTCTATCAGGTCAACAGTGGCTTCTTGCCGGTATTGCTTTTGTTGCCGCCGTGGTCTTAATTCTGATTATATTGAGATATAATGAAGGTTTTTGGGGCACACTTGGATTGGCTTCCGTTCTCGGTGGTACTGTAGGAAACCTTGTAGACCGCATTTTCAATGATGGCGCAGTTATTGACATGTTCAGAACGCTATTTATTACCTTTCCAATCTTTAACATTGCCGACATCTTCATAACATTAGGATTTATTACGTTTCTTATTCACTTTATTTCTCTATCCTTCAAAGACAAGGATAGAGAGCCAGTTAAAAATGACTACTATGATGATGACTATGACGATGAGTACAATGATGGATATGATGAATTTCCGGAAATCAACTCCATAGTCGGTGCAGATTCCGAGCATGACAATATGCAATCTCAGTATAGCCAAGCAGAACAATACACCCCGGATTCACAGTATTCAGAATCTGATTATTATGCACCTGATATTGATTTAGCGCTGATAAACGATTATGACTCAACCACAGATGTAACCCCAGATTCTTCTCACTCGCTGTATGATTTAGAATCAGAAATTGGTTCGCTTGAAGATTATAATTTGGATGATATTAGTGTTGATGATTTGCTGCGAGAGTACGGTCTTGACGACGATTAGAGGAGCATAAAATTGCCTAGCAATTATAAAACTGAAACAATTATATGTGTATGTGAAAATGGCGGGGAACGGCTTGATGTCTTCCTCGCCTCTAATCTTTGTGGGCTAACAAGAAGCGCCGCTCAACGGCTTTTAGAAGCCGGACGTGTAACGTTAAATGGCAAGCCTGTGAAGAAAAACCATATTATCTCTGCAAATGAGCACTATACCGTTATACAAGATGAACCTGAAGATTCTGTCATTCTAAAGCAGGACATTCCTCTTGATATAGTTTTTGAAGATGATGATGTAATAGTCGTGAATAAGCCAAAGGGCATGGTTGTACATCCCGCTCCGGGTCATCCGGATGGCACCCTAGTCAATGCACTTCTCTACCACTGTGGTGACAGCCTTTCAGGCATTGGTGGCATTATACGCCCCGGTATTGTGCATAGAATTGACAAGGATACTTCAGGACTTATCATTGCTGCAAAAAATGATTATACACATGTTTCTCTTGCGGAACAGCTATCTTCACGAACTCTAACAAGGGAATATCAAGCCATAGTATGCGGAAACATTAAGAGCGATAATGGGCGCATTGATGCGCCTATTGGTCGTCATCCAACGGATAGAAAAAAACAAGCTGTTATACCTGAAAGTGTCAACTCACAAACCAATAGTAACTCACGTCCTGCGATAACCCATTATGATGTCATTGCAAGATATGGGGGATACACGCATGTCTGGTGTCGTTTAGAAACAGGGCGCACCCACCAGATACGTGTTCATATGGCACATGTTGGTCACCCTGTTCTAGGTGATATTGTATATGGGCGAAAAAAGCCGGATTTAGGTATGTCGAGTCAATGCCTACATGCATGGAAATTAGAATTTATGCACCCTACGAACAATGAGTCCGTTGAACTATATGCTGATTTACCTGATTATTTTGTCAAAATCCTATCAAAGTTGGAGAAGCAGTGCTAATGCATAATCATGAAGAATACATGCAAGAAGCTCTTTTGCTTGCACATGAAGCAAAAGCCGATGGGGAAGCTCCTATCGGATGCGTCATCGTCGATGCCTCTGGAGCTATCATCGGGCGCGGACGAAATCGAAGAGAAAAAAATATCTCCGCAATTGCACATGCGGAGATTGAAGCTATCGATGACGCTTGCAAAATACTCGGAGATTGGAGACTTACTGGCTGCTCACTCTATGTCACATTAGAGCCATGTCCAATGTGTGCCGGAGCTATAATCATGTCACGAATTGATAAGCTGTATTATGGTGCTCGTGAAGAACTGACCGGTTCATGCGGCAGCGTCATAAACTTGTTCATGGAACCCTATGGTCACTCTACTCAAGTAACAGGTGGTATTCTCGAAAGTGAATGTAGCGCTGTTTTGAAAGAGTTTTTTAAACAGCTTCGTCGAGCCAAATAAATTCGAATATCATTGGATATGATGAATCTTATACAATTCAGTTACAACATCACGATCGTGACTGTCTACAAAAACTCCTTTGCCTGAACTTAATACCGCATATTCATGTCGCCCAACTTTCCGTTTTAGTTGCACCTCTGCTTCTGCTTTCACAAGTTCCCGTCGACTGTCTGTATTTTTCATGAACGACGGAGCATTTTTGCCTTTTACCATACTCAGCCAGTCGCATATCATACAGTCGGTCAAGATTTTTTTTTCGACACCTTGTAGTTCAGTGCAAAACTCGTACACTTGCCTAACATACTGTTCGAGCTGTGTGCCATGATTCGGAAAAGCGTCTCCAAGCATGTTAAAAAAAGTAAATGCATCTAGTTTTGAGGCTGTCAGGACGTATTCTATTGTTAATAAAAAGCGACCTTTATTGTATGTGCGTTGCAATGCATTTTCTGTTCGTCTAAGAACGTCCAAATCCTCTGCACTTAACCACTTTGTGTTTAACACTTCATAAGGTGGTTGTTTATTATATTGAATACCCAGTTCTTCTGCCCGCTCACGAAGCACGCTACCATGCAACAGCTTCAGAAAACCTAATTGCAATGTGTGTGCTTTTAGCGAAAATGCGCGACTGAAACTTTCTTTAAAATTAACAAGCGCTTCATAAGGCAATCCTGCAATTAAGTCCACATGGATATGTATGTTTTGTGCCTTTAGAAGTGCTTTTACGTTTTTCTCTGCTTTATTTATGTCAGTCTTTCTGGATGAAGCATCCAGTGCGGGTTGATAAAAACTTTGCAGACCAATCTCCAATTGAATGCGACCTGGGGGTGCTGTCGCCAGTAGAGATATTGTGCGTTCATCAAACAGGTCTGCTGCAACTTCAAAGTGGAATCGGCAAGTCGTGTCCATGCTTATTATATACTCAAGCAAATCAAATGCACGCTCTGCATTGCAGTTAAATGTTCTGTCAACAAATTTGACTATATGTGTATCCGACTGTGCGAGTTTTTCTATTTGTGTTTTAATTGTGTCAATAGGAAAATTCTTTACACTTTCTCCCGCGGATAAACAAAAAGCACACTTGAAAGGGCAGCCACGTGACGCTTCAATATAAGAAATTTTATTTCCTAACGCTTGAAAGTATGTTTCTGTGAATGGGTCAACAGGTTTTTCATCTTGTAGATGTTTTCTTCGATATATTTTGTTTACTGCTTTTCCATCACCAACTTCATCTAAAAACATGGGGAAGCCGTACTCGCCCTCGTCGGGGAGCACATAATCTGCACCCAGGTTAAGCCAATAATCCGGATTGTGCGAAGCTTCTGGTCCGCCCAAAACAATCAATGTATTAGGATTTCGCTCTCTCAGCTGCTCCAGTATTGAAGGCAACACTCCTGCGTTCCAAATGTATGTTGATATTCCAATAACATCAGGGTCATATATTGTGACGCTGTTTACTATATCATCGATTTTTTGGTTTATTGTTGTCTCGACCACATTTACAGCATGTTTTGTTTTACCATATTCGCACATACCTGCGGCGATTGTCCATACAGATAGTGAGGAATGCATATATTTTGCATTGATTGCAAGTAATACGACATTCATACGATTATTGTTCTAATGCAGCATCGAATACCGCTTTGACTTTCTCCAAGCTTGCAGCCCCTTCATGTAACTTCTTATCATCTACATAGTATGTCGGGACATAGTAATAGTCGTATTTATCAGCAATTTCCGGATGTGCATCTTCTTCAACCATTGTTATGGATAGTGCTCTATACTTCTCGTCTTTTTTCATTAAATCATTCATCCATCCAATGGCTGCCCTGCAGTACGGACAGGTTTCTTTATAAAACATTGTTATCTTTTTCATGAGATTCTCCTTATCATATGTACTATATTGTATCGCTTCAACAGCGTGAAATCAAGCTCTCATCGTTTCCCTTTTCTCATATAAATCATATCCTGAAATGCTTCTAAACGAGTCTGTACTCCTGTTTCACTGGTTTGGGTATCAAAGCTAAAATATAAAATAGGAATTTCATAGTCTTGACTAATGTTTTGCAAAATGGTCATCGCATCAATTTCCGGCATGCATCCAAATGATTTGACATGTATCAGACCATCATAATCTCTTTTCGCAAAATTAAGAGCCGCATTAATCGTGTCAACCCCGGTAGCGCCGATATCATATCGAACATAATGTTGAACTTTTTTAAGTATTTTTGGAACTCTACGATGAAATACAGTACTAGAAATATTCATGTTTCGAGTAACGTATATCTTCATAGCGGCAAGCTCTTTTTCTAAGAAGTGATTGGAAAAAGGCTCCATAATTGTATAATATTCGCCTATAATGCCTACTTTTAACAGATTCTTCGGCAAATCAGTTTTGACATTCTTGATTTTTTTCGTATGATATGCGCATAATTGTTTTAGTTCTTTTTTACTTTCCACATGCTCGATATCTGCCAAAAAAACATTGTATAATTGCTCGAAAGTGCCTGGTTCTGTCTCAAACCCTATATTTCTACGAATATATATTTCAAGCTCGTCCATTTTTTCTACCATGGCAACTGCTACTAGCAAAGTTTTAACTAAAGTTTCTATGGTGAGATTTTCATTATAGCTCTTTATGATTTCCCAGACAGACTTCGGGTTTTTCATATTTATTTCTGCTAGATTAATCATCGTAAATTCATATCCCATATCCCGCAATATCTGCTCATGTAGCTCTCCGTAATATCCCAAACGACATGGTCCTCCAAATTGAATGAGTGTATCAGCACCCATATCAAGGGCTTCCATGTAGTTTCCCATAATATATTTAAAAGGAGCGCATACAAAATCCGGACTGTGCATACTGCCTAATTCCAAAGTCCTCTTTGTATTTGCGGGTGGTGTTACAGTTTCTGCATTGAAAACATTCTTTATGAAATAGCGAAACGGAACCTCATAGTTTCCTATTCGCGGAAAGCTTATTTTTCGCATCCGGGCACCCCCTTTTGCTTGAAACGGATTATATCTACAAAACTTTCTATTCGTGTTTCCATGCCTGCGGTTCCATCATGTTCGTCCACAACAAGGCTTATAATCGGTTTATCCTTTGTGCGTCTTATGATAATTTCGTTTACTAATGAATCCGGTCCGCAAGGAAAGGTCGTAAGTAATATAATTCCATCTACATCTTTTTTATACAGCTCCAGAGCTCCCAATAGTTCTTGATTATAGCTCCATTTCAAAGTAGGACTGATTTCTTTTGCTTTCAATGTCGCCGCTCTGCGCTCTACAATTTCAGCAATAATCGGAGTACAGTCAAGTGCGCGTAGGTAATTCAAAACAGGCTGACCAATGTAGCGGTCGTTAATATTGTAGCTGTGTGAAATAATCAATATTTTAAGATCATCGCTTTTATTGAGTAGTTCATTTTGTTCCTGAAGATGACGCTCACCCATCATTTTTTCGGCTTGCTTTGCCATAAAATATGCTCGAAGTATGCTAAAGCGTTTCTTTCTTAATCTACGCCCCATTTTTAAAAAAGCCATAAACTCCGTTTTGTTCTTTGCATAGTCTATGTTGTAGTCTAGTATTTTTATATCTCTATCTCTAAATATATTTTGAACCACGTCATATGCAGACCAAAGCTTCGAACAGACTATTTGGTCTTTTGCATATGTTGCTACACGGGGTATTAGTATGTAGTCGCACTTGCCGATAAGCCATTCCACATGCCCAAGATATATTTTTGATGATAAACAACTCTCGTCTATAGAATGATTTGTTCCGGATTGAATTATCGCTTTGTTTGTATCCGGGCTTAATACAATTTCGAAACCAAGCTCTCGAAAAAATGTTTCCCATAAATATCCATATCTGTAGTATAGAAATGCTTTTGGAATACCAATCTTCATGTGCTCATTCCTTTGTATAACTTTTGTCAAATTTGTCTGAGATTTATACTCGCTGATTAAATCTTAGCATACAACAACTTACAAGTCTACTTTTCTCAGCAAAACACTAGCACTACCTGTCCTGTTTGTGATAATATATGCGTATAAAGTTGATTTATAAATATTTTGGAGGGCGATTTATATGAGTAACGAGACACGTAATGAAGGTTTATGGGAAGAAATTAATACGAACCGTGATTTTATGAAATGTCCGGATTTTTCAAAATTTATGCCAAACAGCGACCAATCCAAGGAATTGCCACAACCTCCACTTCATCCGAAAGCAAAAGGTGAGGTGATAGAGATTTCAGCAGACTTTGAAAAAGCTGTCACAACTGATTCGTATACAAAGTTACTTGATGTACGCCGTAGCTTACGCACATACGATCCGGATAAAGCTATGACAAAAGACCAACTTGCATTTTTGCTTTGGAGCACACAGGGCATACAAGAAGTTCGTGGCGGTGGTTATGCCGCACTTCGTCCTGTACCCAGCGGTGGAGCGAGACATCCTTTTGAAACTTACTTCTTCGCAAGAAATGTTGAAGGCTTGAACCCCGGTATTTATCGCTATCTGCCGGATGAGCATATTGGTGAAAAGAAAGTCTCCGTTGAGTTTATTACATCATTATCCAATCATGAGGAAAGTGTCAGTGAAATGCTCGCCGATCAGAAATGGGCAATACATGCACCGGTCGTTGTATATTTAACATGCATTGCATATCGTGCGGAATGGCGCTACTCGACCATGGCACATCGCGTAATCTTGATTGATTTAGGCCATGCAGGACAAAACCTAATGCTTTCAGCAGAAGCAATGGGGCTTGGTAGTTGCTGTATAGCAGCTTATGATCAAAAGCTGTGCGATGACGCTTTGGGTGTAGATGGCTATGAAGAATATACTGTCTACGCTTGCACGGTCGGTAACGCCAAGGCTTAGGGGTTAGGGTCTAGGGCTTAGGGGTTAGTCTTAAAATAATCAATCGGAGAAATGTTTAATGCGAATGCGAAGAAAACCAAATTTGACAAGTCGTACCGAAAAATGTGCGCATTTACTTATTGAAGATCCTAAAACTCTTCGAGGTCGCTGGCTTGATGAGTATAATGCTCATAGCGAATTCTGTGTTAATGAATTGCATGTTGAGTTGGGGTGTGGGAAAGGTCAATTTACTGTCGAAACTGCAAAAAATGAGCCTGATGTATTGCTTGTTGCACTTGAGAAAATCTCAAATGTTCTGGTCATTGCTCTTGAGCGAACTGAGCAAGAGCAACTTCAAAATGTGCGATATGTAAACAAGCTTGCGGACTATTTAGATGAGTATTTTGCCGATGATGAAGTCAATCGTATTTATATTAATTTCTGTGACCCTTGGCCGGCAAACAGGCACAAAAAGCGTCGCTTAACTGGTGAAACTTTCTTGAATTTATATAAGAAGGTGCTACATTCGGGCGGTGAGATACATTTCAAAACAGATAACTTGCCACTCTTTGAGTTTTCGCTAGAAGAGTTTGAGCGATGTGGTTTTGCTGTTTCTGAGGTAACACGAAACTTGCACGAACATGGTCCAGTCGGCGTAATGACTGATTATGAAAAAAAGTTTCATGACCAGGGCATGCCAATTAATCGGTGTGTGGCAGTTGTGAAGTAGTCGCATTGTATTTGAGTAACGCATCGTAAAAACGATAAAAAGCCAAAACCGATTGCTTTTTTTGGGCAATCGGTTTTGTAGATATATAGGGTCTCGAGTATTGAGTAAATCCAGTTGTTATACTCATTTTCAGACGCAGCATATCCTTTCAAAATATGCTTCGATGTGCAAAAAATTTGTGCGTAATTCTCTAATCAGCTGATTGTTACAGAACCGGCTTCCATGATGCCTGTTATCCCGCCTGAGTGCATAAATGGATGAACGGAAGTTATATTTGCTACACTACCCGCTGGCGTGTTTGGTGCCACATCAAAGCGGAAGTATACATATACATGAGCACTTGGATTAGCACCTGCTCTAGTTGAC
>Ga0123355_10001495_pt1 | contig 32554 bp, 25 predicted proteins | sample TergutEmb28metaG_3_FD_89872 | JGI IMG/M metagenome (GOLD analysis project Ga0123355, IMG submission 89872) | Embiratermes neotenicus P1 segment gut microbial communities from Petit-Saut dam, French Guiana - Emb289 P1 | ecosystem: Host-associated > Arthropoda: Insects > Digestive system > Gut ...
CAAGTATGGGAGCCAGCTGATAGAAAGGGTTTTAGCTGCGGTTGCGCTCGCTGGAACGATACCCTTGACTTTGGAAAAAGTCACAGATTATTCAATCCGGTGCAAGCCGGTGGCAACGCTAGTGTCCGTTGCCGATGGCGGCTGCGTTACCGCCCCCACCAAACAGTTCACCCTGAAGTTGCTTAGGCTTTGATCTTGCTGATCCGTTTTTGGGTTGCTGCACTAAAACTGACGCACTGGCAAATTTCCTAGCGCAGTTTGCGTTTTCAACGAGAGCTTGCTGTTGAGAATCGCAGGGTAAAGCGAACGCAAGGATCGGAGACAAGACACTAACGTTTCGGAATATCCGAGTCTTCGAGCGTATCCCTGAGCGTTCTTTAGCTCACCTCCCTTCTTCCGGGACAATCTCTCATTCGATTTTCCTTTCCGGAGTTCCCGCCTACCGTAGCCACGTAGCGATGCCATCTGAGTTCAAGAAGGACGGGGTATCGGTCCAACATCGTGCGGAGGGTTAAACTTTGTTGCGACTGTAAATCTTTCGTTACTTCCGTGCAAAAGGTGCACCTCGAGCCGGCGTGTGAATGATATAATTCACTGCAAGCGGAAGGTCTCATGAGATTCTACCGTTCAAAGGAACAGCTGTCAAAGATCAGGAGAATTCGAACTAGAATCGATCCAATCTGACTCGTACCTTTTAGTTGCACCCGAAACCGATTTTATGCGAAACCGATTTACGCGTTGCAATGCGTTATCGGTTTGTGGTGATGCTCCCGCAGTTTTTGTTCAACCTTGCTCCAAAGGGATTGCGCCCATGCAATTCTCCCGTAGTGGTCGCAGCTTCTTTCCTGCAGTATTCCTCCTTTGTGCGGGCACAATGATTTACGAGATTGTGCTCACGCGACTCCTGAGCACGATCTGCTGGTACTATCTTGCATTCGTGTCGATATCCGCAGCCATGTTCGGCATGACTGCTGGGGCTCTATTCGTCCAACTGCGCCCCGACTTCTTTGATATGCCGCGCTTAGGAAAACGCCTGATGCAAGGCAGCTTTGCCATGGCGATCTCGCTGCCACTTGCATTGATGGCAATGCTCGCGGTTCCGATTGATGTGTCTCTGGCCGTCGAGACGCTCTTTACCTTCCTCCTTTTCTCGGCGATCATTGCGATCCCGTTCTTCTTTTCGGGAGTTGTCGTCTGTTTGTCGCTCACCAAGGTGGACCTGCCGATCGGGCGAATTTACTTTTCTGATCTTTTGGGTGCCGCGACTGGTTGCCTTGCCTCTGTAGTGCTGCTCAGATTCATTGATGGCCCGAGCGCGATCTTTGTCACGTCGGCCGTGTTGTTCATGAGCAACCTTGCGTACGCCACCTTCGTGGGCGGAGAATCACGCTCGCGTAAGCGAGCCATGGCACTCGCAGCCTTGATGGTGGTTGTGGCCCTGATAAATTCCCGCACCGTGCACGGAATCCAGCCGATCTGGGCAAAGGGCAAGATCGACCGCCGAATCGGCATCCTTGCGGAGGTTTGGAATCCTATTTCGAAGGTTCGGGCCATCGTACCTCAAGACGCGACCCCTGAAATGCGTGGTCCCAGTTCGCGCCTGCCCGCCGAACTCAAACGCAAGGAGATACTGCTGGACATCGACAACGATGCCGACACCGCGATCATGAATTTTCGCGGTGATCTTTCCGAATTCGACTATCTGCGCTACGACGTCACATCGATCGGGGCACAACTGCGGCAAGGCGGCACAGCCGCCATCATTGGAGTCGGTGGGGGACGCGATGTTCTCAATTGCGCCACCAACAGATTTCGTCACATAGTGGGAATTGAGGTCAACAGCGCGATCGCGAATATGACCATGCAGCGTTTCCGCGTCTTCTCTGGCTTCGATAGGATACCCAACTTCGAGCTGCATAACGATGAAGGCCGCAGCTATTTGACACGGTCGCCCGAAAAATTCGATCTGATCCAAGCTTCGCTCGTAGATACTTGGGCTGCGTCCGCAGCGGGCGCGATGACGCTGGTCGAAAACTCTCTCTACACCGTCGACGGCTGGCAAGTGTTCTACGAGCATCTACGGCCCGGAGGTATCATTACATTCAGTCGATGGGACTTTGGTTCGCAGGCCGGGCAAACCACCCGGCTGTTTGCAGTCGCGTGGGCCATGCTCTTATCCGAAGGTGTCGTGGACCCGTCCTCTCATATAATGCTGGTTTCCACCAAGCCAGACCGGGTCGCAACTTTGCTCACCAGTAATCAACCGTTTACTGATGCCGACATCCAGCGAGTGGAACACATCTCCGATGACATGGACTTCAAAATCCTCTACGTGCCCGAGACAATTCCCGAACAGCCTGCTCTCCGCGAAATCACTTCCGCCCGGACCTTATCGGCCCTTGCTCATCTTTCGGGCGACGGCATCACCGACAACACCCCCGTCTACGATTCCTCGCCATACTTCTTCAATTCTGTTCCATTGCGCAAAATGCCTCTACTCCTATTTCAGCAGACTCATGGAGCCAACATGCGAGCGCTCATGTTTGTATTTGCCTTCATGATATCTGCTTGCATCCTGACGTGCCTCACCATCCTTCTGCCCGCACGCCGCTGGTTCAACGCTGCTGGTGTTGCTCCTCCTCCTCGTGGGGCCATCGCGTACTTTGTTTGCATCGGACTCGGCTTCATGCTGGTCGAGATGGGAATGATGCAGCAGCTTTCGATCTTTCTCGGCCAGGCCATCTACTCTCTTGTCGTTGTACTTGCCGGGCTAATTCTCTTCGCTGGCCTCGGCAGCTTTATCTCGGACCGGCTTGAACTCAGTGTATCGTCGACGGTCCGTATTCCCGCCATTCTTACGGCGATTGTGGTTTTGCTGTATTCAATGGCGGTAATCCCGGTCATTCACATGTTCGTCGCGGGTGTCCTCTGGCAGCGCGCTCTCGTGAGCCTGCTGCTGGTCGCTCCATGTGGGACTCTCATGGGATTCTGCTTCCCTCTTGGGTTGCGTTGGATGAATGTCTTGAAACAAGAGAAGGTTTTACCCTGGATGTGGGCTTTAAATGGTGCCGCATCGACCCTTGGCAGTTTTGTGGCGATTCTCATTTCGATGAGTACCAGTATTACCGCGTCCGTCGTAACGGGTGCTGCCCTGTACCTGTTAGCAGGATTGCTCCTGCCGCGGCCCCACTTCGCCGAGGCGTCTGAACCGGTTTTCGCTCGAACCGAGTACACCTCGAGCAATGAAGCGAGTGCTCCGGGCCGTGACGGAGTCTAATTTCTAAGCTGCCTGACTCTTTTCGGATTTTGTTTTTCCTATCGAGAAATAAGTCGAGCTTGTCGTTTTTTGTATCAGAGGAGGGGAATGACTCCCGAGGTCAGAGCACAGGACGCGGGTTTTTAGGATAGAAGCAGCAGCTCAAGGAGGACGGCGGATCCTTTAGAGCGACTTGGCGGCCGATTTGCCGATGGGGCTCGCAATCAGCATGAGTGGTGAGGCATGGTTACGATTGGGGCTTCGGGCCGACGATATTCGGAATAGTGACACTGGACCCGCCTGTAGGAACGGCATAAGGAGTTCGGCAGCGTGCTCTTCAAGTTGCGGAGCTGATGGTCGCGCTAAATGAAACGTGAAAGGTTCCGTCTCCCTCGGTCAGAGAACCCCCAACGACCTCTCAACGATTTGGCCAGAGAGTACGCCGCAGCCATGCGGACAGTACAGCCTCGCGGCCCATATTGCGTGGGTGGGATGTGCGACGGAGTCCACGTCGCCGAGCAGGTCGTTTTAAAGCTAGAGGCGGAAGGCGATGAGATGGGCCTGTTTGCGATCTTTGATACCTGGGTTTTGCAGAACAGTCAGAGGCGCTGGTTGTGGAAGCTCGACTATTACGGCCAGCGCTTACGTGAAATTGGCAAATTAAGTTTTTCCGAGCGTCTCGCCTCGTACAAACGCGTCGCGCAAAGCAAAGTCCAACCGGTGGGCGCGAAACCGACGCGAACCAAATGGAGCCAGAGAACAGCGAGCGGTGTCCAGGTCCACGAAGTGGAAGTCAGTCACCTCGAGATCCTGCGCGAGCCCCATATTCGGATTTTTGTTAAAGACTTTTCCGACCGTATGGCCCGAGTTGGAGCACACCCGTTTCGCCAAGTGTCGGTTGAGGAGGTTTGACAAAAAAATGCAAGTGCAGCGAGGAGAAAGATCACTCAAGAACCGTGTGAAGGGCTACCTCGAGACCATTCTGCTGAGAAAGCCGGCGGGACGTGGTCTGACGGTATTTCCCGACGACATTTTTCTGACTGGGTATTTCCGCTCAGGCAGCACGTGGTCCCGGTTTTTATTCGGCAATTACATTTGGCAAGACAAGGAAGTCACATTCACCAACTTGAACGATCTTGTGCCGTCGATCTACGCTCATCCGGATCGCGTCCTTCGCAAAATGCCCCGTGTCATTAAGAGCCATGAGTCTTTCGACCCCCGCTACCCTCGGACGGTTTACATCGTGCGCGATCCGCGGGATGTCGCCGTTTCTTTCTACTACTACAACCTGAAAGTCCGCGTGCTTAAGGACGGTTATCCAATGGATGAGTTTGTAAAGCGACTCGTCAACGTCGACGTCGTGGATTACGCCAATCGTGTGGGTTCATGGGAAGAGAACGTGATGAGCTGGGTCCGAATGAGGGAGGGGAGAAGCAATTTCTGTCTGGTGCGTTACGAAGACCTGCTTGCTGATCCAGCCGCAGGGTTAAGGAAAGCGTCACCGATGTTGAGAATCGAACCCACGCCAGAGAGAATTGAGCGCGCCGTTCGGTTGAGTTCGGCCCAGCACATGCGGGATCTGGAGAAGTCGCAGTCGGAAAAATGGGTTACGACCAAGGGTACGCGTCAGGACATTCCTTTCGTCCGAGAAGCAAAGTCAGGTGGCTGGAAAGGCAAGCTCTCCGACGCATCAGTTCGATTGATCGAGGACGCCTGGGGTCCCTCGATGCGGGACCTTGGTTACCAGCTTTCATCCTCTTGACAAAATAAGTGCACCGCGGTGGGTGTTATGTTACCGGACTCCTCGGCGACGAGTTAAGCGTAGGAGCACTTGGGCAATGAAAGCATCCTTGCTCAAAAGCAGGCTGGCCCATACCCGCTTCTGCTCGGGCCGGTGATAGCCATTGTTTGGGTGGAGCAGAGAAGATTAACACGGCGCCCACAGTGGACATGGCGTCCCTGTTCGACTTCAATGGTAAGGAGCTTGTGGGGACTATGTCAACCATTTGTCGAGCACGTAGTCCAGGAAAATATTGGCGAAGGAGCGGACCAGTTGGTTGCCTGCCGGAAATCGCCGGAAAAATTGACCTCCTCAACCGCTGTCTGGCAAGACAGATCTACACCCGGCCCCCTTGCGTCAACCAACTCGATCCCACCGCAACCCTCTCGACCGGCTCCTGATCGATCATCACTCTCAGCCAGGTTTCAAGATTTAGCAAGCGCCAGATGCGGTTCCCATGGTCGCGCGATTTTGCACGATGCTCGGCGAACAGATGCTGGACCGCCCTGGGCTGAAAAATCCCTCGTTCCATGCTGCGCGGCTCCAGCAGCAAACGTTCCAGTTCGTCCAATTTCGCACCGGCCAGCCAATTATCCCAGGGTGTGGGAAAACCCATCTTCTTCCGGTACACAATTGAAGACGGAAGGAGGTCTTCGACTGCTTGCTTTAGGACGAACTTGCCTGCCATTCCGTGAATTGAATACCGCGACGGAATTCTGGCTGTGAATTCGACGAGCTCGTGGTCAAGAAAAGGCACGCGGCTTTCGATGGAGGCTGCCATGCTCATCTGATCCTGCTTCATGAGAAGTTCGATCAGGTAACTGTTGGTGTCGGCATAGAGCAGCCGATGCAGCAGGTCACCGCGCGAACGCTCCCAAGCCCTCATCGAACCCGCATAGGCATCACCCGCCACCGCCAGCGCCTCAGCAGTCAGCAATCCCGCCTGTTCGGTTGCGGAAAACGCGGAAAAGAAGTTGTCGTAGTAGAACGATGGCCACGAGCTTCCATCGCGCATCAGGAAGGTATGGTCGAGCTTGCGGCGCAGTGATCCGCCCACCGGGCCGGCAACAATCGCCTGGCGAACCAGGCGTCGCAACCCATCCGGCGTCACCGCGCGATAGGCGTGGTCCATGCGCTGGTTGGCCAGCGTCCATGCGTAGCGCGTGTATCCACCCAGGGTCTCGTCGCTCCCCTCTCCGGTCAGCACCACCGTCACCCACTCCCGTGCCAGCCGCGCCACGAAATATAACGACACACTCGAGGGCCAAACGATGGGCTCGTCTTCATGCCAGATCAAGTGGGGGAGGCTGTCAAAAAACTCCTCCCGGCTCAAACGGATCTCGCGGTGATCGGAGCGAATGTGCGCTGCGACTTCCCGCGCGTAACGCAGTTCGCTAAACGCCTCCTCGCCGTAGCCGACCGCGAACGTTTGGATCCGCTCGCCGCGAATTTTCGTTGCCAGAGCGGCAACCGCGCTCGAGTCCAGGCCGCCGCTCAAGAACATCCCCAAAGAAACATCACTCATCAAGTGCGATCCGACCGCCGCCTCGAGCATTTCTCGGTAAGTCTTGACATAGTACTCGCGTTCCAGAGGCTCCGCATCCACTTCCGTCGTGAGATCCCAGTACCGCTCGATCCGGGGTACTCCTCGTTCCGAAAGCTCGAGAATATGACCCGGCATCAGCTTGCGGATTCCTCGGAACATGGTTTGCGGCCCGGTAATGTAGCCGAAAGCAAGATACTCAGCAAGGGTCTCGCGGTTGAATTCCGCTCTTTCGCCCGGGTATGCCAGAATCGCTTTGATCTCCGACCCAAACAGGAAGGTCTTGCTATCCCAGCGGTAGTAGAAGGGTTTGATGCCCAGACGGTCCCGCGCCGCAAAAAGCACACGCTTGCACCGATCCCAAATCGCGAACGCGAACATCCCGCGCAGATACTTTACACACTCGCGGCCGTATTCCTCATAAAGATGAACAATGGTTTCGGTATCGCTATTCGTCCGGTAGCGATGGCCTTTTCCTTCGAGAGCGGTCCTGAGTTCGATATGGTTATAGATCTCGCCGTTGTATACGATCCAGATGTCCTGCGTTTCATTGCTGATGGGTTGATGGCCGGTACGGACGTCGATGATGCTCAGCCGCCGCATGGCCAATCCGACGTTTTCCTCGATGAAGAATCCCTCGTCATCGGGCCCGCGGTGCGCGATACGGCGATTCATGTCCGCCAGCGTGTCAGCCGCGGCGCGATGCTCACTGTTTGTGAAGAAAACTCCGCAAATACCGCACATTGTCAGTATGCCCTCAAGACGACCCGCGAGCCATAGCGTCCGGCTGTTGTCTCCCACTGGAGTCAATTCGAACCGCCGATGGGTCGGAGGAATACACGGCGCCACCGCTTTCGTTCAGAACCCACTCCGCCCAGTCAACCGCACGCGAACAACACAAGGCCGGCCCGCCATCCAGACACAAATATCTTCCCGCGCACAGAATCCAACGTTCTTCATTCGTCCCCGCCGTTCGCCCACGGTATACAAACTCCGCATCGCTGGACAACAAAGATGTTCGCCAAGGCTTGTCGGGCTGCCCAAAAACAAACAGATAGTCTTTGTCCTTTGCTATATACCTGTAGGAACTGGCTCTCACGTCTTCACCCTCAACGCTGTCCACTCGAGCTAGTGTCCCCCAGTCACTGTGCCTCCCGTGCGAGGTTCCAAGCAGCACGGCAAACTCGGTGGGTAGCTCAGCTTCTATACTGAAATTTACCATCCTGGTTGGTGCCCTCTCACCGTAGGTGGGAGACCAGAACTCCCAGCGAACATCTCTGGCCCATTGGGTCCCTTGTGCCGGGAGAAGGGCAAACTGCAAATCTGCATCACTTAGACCAAAAACGCCTTCCTCCACAAGTTGTAGATCGGGCGCCAGATGCCACCCGATGTCGAGGCGGTGTCGGCCGTATCCGTTAACGACGTCACGAACTAAGAAAATTCCATCCTTAAGCGAAATCACCGAGCGGCGGTGCATGACAGGTTGGTCGAGCCGCTCGTACCCGTCATGACTGCAAATCAGCAAGCTGAAACTTCTGCCGCGAATCCACCGCTCGGTACGTGATTCCGTTAATCGCTCCCAGGAGAATGGCCCATTTGTATCGGCCTGATTGCTCGTGTCCACTCGAAGGGTGTTATGCATGGACGTCCCGCGAAATAACTCGCGATCACCTGCGGGGCCAATGTATTCGTACGTGCCAGGATCGATGAGCAACTCACGGCTATGGCTCTGCAGCGTCACACTGAGCGCATCCGCGTGGCCGTGGCCGCCACTGCCTTCTCCCAAAGGACCTGCGTCCACGACCATCTGCGTCCGGCCTGTCGTCAACACGTGGAAACCCGCCTCGCGCAGAACTACCGACTCGATGGGGCCGTCGGCCTCCGGCAATTGGTCCCAGCGACGCACTCCCTCAGGACCTAACAGCCACACCGCTTCTTCCCGGAACCCTCGGCCGACAACGGCTTTATAATCGGCTCTGTCAAACAAGATGGCTCCTGTCACCAACGGATCCAGCAGATGTTCACTGCGATTGCGCCGCGAATCGAACAGCCGCCCGCCATCATCGTCGCCAAACCGCGGGGGCGGCCCATTACGCCCGAGCAGGCACAGGGCGGTCAGCATTCTCTCGATGGTGTCCTCGAACCTTTTCGGCGTTGGAATTCCGTTCGCGCGGGCGAGTACGGCCGCATGCAGGAAGAAATCGAGCGCATATACGTGATAATAAGTGGACTGCTCAAAGTAAAATCCGTCCGCTCGAACCTGCCGCTCGGCTTCTCCCAAGACAATTTGCCAGCCCAGCGATTTCCATCGCTCCGCTGATCCCAGGGCGGGGAAAAGAACCCCCATGAAAAACAGACCCACGCCTTCCCCAATCAGATGTGTGTTCGGCGAAAAATAAGTGGAGAGATATTGCTCAATGTGCCTTCCGTGTAGGGCCAGCATAGTAAGCAATTCGTCGCCGTACTCGGATGCCTCGGAGCCTTCGAGCAAATAATACGTCCAGATCCACGCCAGGCTGCGGAATGCCGCTTCCAAACTGCTTGCCCAATTGATTCCCACCGGGTAGGGGTTGTCTGCCAGCCAATGTCGCCATTGCCGCAAAATCTCATCAGCATAGCGCCTATCGCGGCTGAGTCGGTATGCCTTGGCCAATGTCATAAAATGCTGGTGCCGATTCAGTTCCCACGTGACCTTGCTGTCACCTACCTCCGAATAGTCCAGATAGCGAATTCGATAAAAGGCTTTCCTGGGGGCGCGCTTACCATGCACTGCATCAAAGTGCCAATCGATTGGATCACCATAGTCGAGGCCGGAGTATCCCAACAGGTCAAATCGATGCTGGCAAATCATTTCCGCTTTTTGCAGGGTTCGGTCCACGTAATCCGGAAAACGCTCGCAGAGAATCGCAAGAACAGAATCAACGGATTCGCCGCTAAAGAAAAACTTGCCCACTTTGCTGCGCGAGCTTCCGCCAGTCTCGGATGTCTGCCGTTTCGAGGAAAAATTGTAGCCGAGTCGCGCCAGCGCAGCGTCTTGCCGCTTAGCAAGTTCCTGGCGCAGACGGTCCCCGACTTCAGCCCGATTCATCCGGGCCAATCGCCGGCCGATTTGTCGCATGCTATTAAGGCCCATCGCTTCCCCGCCGAGCCCGACGGTTCAAAGCCGAGCCGACCCGGGCCATTGTGCTGTCCGGACCGTTCTAGAACTGTTACAAACGCTCGCGGCCAAAGGCATCAAGCCGTCTTGGTGCGCCTCGATTTACCACGATACCCTAGCTCCTCGGAGACCGAAATCACAACACCTGCCGCGGCCTCGAACGTATACAGAAAGGTACCGGTGAGCAACCCCTTGTGTAGATATTCCATTGCCGACGCCCAGGCAAACCGCTCCAGTCAAAACTCCTCTCACCTCCCCATTCTGTCGAACGCAGCCAAGTGTGGCGATTTCGTGCTTACCAGCAGATTCCCTGGTAAGAGGCTCCACCTCGCGGCCGCATAGAGGGCTCCAGGTTAACCAGATCTATGACAATCTGGTGGGGGAGTAAGCACTGCGATAACAGCTCCGGATTCCGTAACTTGGTTCCGATCACGACCACCTCTCCACAGCGTACGACCGTCTCGAGGCCGGTGGAGAGCAAAGAGCCAATGTGCGGAATTACTTGCTCAATGTACTGGCGGTTGGACCCCGCGAGTCTCCCAATGGAAACGTCCTCATCCCAGATCTGCACCTGACAACCTTCCCCCAGGAGCCGCTTGATTAGTTGCACTTGCGGGCTTTCCCGTAGGTCGTCAGTTCCTGCCTTAAAGCTCAGGCCAAGCACGCTGACTTTCTTTTTTCCCGTATGCAGCACGGCATCGATAGCGCGCGTAAGATGCTCGGCATTGCCAGGCATGACCGACTCCAGCAGAGGCAAAGACAAGTCGAGTTCCTTCGCACGATGTACGATGGCCCGCAAGTCTTTTGGCAGACACGAACCGCCGAAAGCAAATCCTGGTTTCAGATATGCCGCTGAGATGTTCAGTTTCGTATCGGATGTGAAAATCTCGGTAACTGTCCTGGTGTCGATGCCGAAGGAGCGGCACAAAGTGCCGATTTCGTTGGCAAATCCCACCTTTATGGCGTGATAGAGATTGGATACATACTTCACCATCTCGGCCACCGCGATTTCGACTTCAAAAACACGGCCGGTCACGGTCCGGTACAACCCCCGCAACTGCGCCAGATGGTCAGGATGTTTCGCACCCAGGACGGTATAGGGGGGATTAAAGAAATCGCCAACGGCGCTGCCCTCGCGCATGAATTCGGGATTGTAGCAAATCGAAAAGTCGGCCCCAGCCTGCTTCCCACTCTCCTTTTCGAGGATCGGGATCACCACCGAATCGGTAGTGCCGGGCAAAACCGTGCTGCGCAGCACCACGGTGTGCTGTGTCTTCTTGTGTCGAAGCGCTGCCCCAATCTCACTCATGGCTCTTTCCACGTGCCCGAGATCGAGTTTGCCGCTGTGCAGACTGGGTGTCCCCACGCAAACGAAGGAAAGATCCGTCTGGCACACGGCTTCTAGAGTGTTCATGGTGGCGCGCAGCCGGCCGGCTTGGCATTGCTCCTTCACGATTTCTCCCATTCCAGCTTCCAGAATGGGACTGCGCCCGGAATTCAACATTTCCACTTTGGCTTCGCTTACATCGACTCCAATCACGTGGTTGCCCATCGAAGCGAAACATCCTGCTGAAACCGAACCCACGTAACCCAAACCAAGAATGCTGACGTTCACTATCGATCTCCCTCCCCGGAATGAACCGCTCGCAAGCCACATTTGCGATGCAGCAATTCAGTGTATAGTGCCTCGTAGCTCTGCCGCATTTTCTCCAGGCTGAAGTTTCCCTCGGCAAAGCTCTTGCAATTGCTCCCCATCCGAGTTCTCCTATCATCGTTCCGCAACAGGCGCTCGATCTCTCTGGCCAAACCCGTTTCGTCTCCCACAGGCACCAGCGCTCCTCTATCATCCGTTATGAGTTCCGCGTTAGCACCCACACGTGTTGCCACCACCGGAATGCCGGCAGCCATCGACTCGATGATGGCATTAGACAGGCTCTCGGAAGCCGAGGGCAGAACCGTCAAGTCGAGAGATGCAAGAACCGATGGGACATCGCGCCGATCGCCCAAGAATCGCACGCGATCCCCGAGCCCAAGACGCGACGCTTCGCGCTCCAGTTCTGGACGTAGGGGACCGTCGCCTGCCATCACAAACTCCACCTTGAGGTCGCCATCGAGCAGCCGGGCCGCCGCCCGCAGAAGCAGCGAATGATTTTTCACCCGACTGTTCATGCGGGCGACCATCCCCACCCGCAGCCACCCCGAACGGGCGGGTAGCGCTGGAGGCGCCGCCCCAAAGCCATCCTGCGCGAGCCCGTTCCAGATCACGGCAATCTTCTTGTTGTCGAGTCCTCCTTCGATCAGCCGATTTGCGGCCGCGCGGCAATTGCACACCACTGCGTCACACTGCCGATACACCATCAATTGGGCGCGAAACTGCAACGGAGTGAGAAGATCACCAAGCTGACGCTGACTTCCGATTACTACGGGAACGCCCGCCAACCTCGCTTGCGGAATCAACAGCAAATTAGTGTAAAAATCGAAGGCGTGCGCAATGGCGACCCCCCGCCGCCTAAGATGACGCCAGAGATTCAACCGGGTTCTCCAGGACTGTACGCCATACAAATTTCCCCCGAGTGGGAACTCCTCCACATCGAGCCCGTCCAGAAGGGCACCTTTCGCCTGGATGCAGCCGAGATGGAGGCGAAACCGGTCCTTATCGAGCGAGCGGCTCACCGCTACAAACTGGCGCTCGCTTCCGCCAGTTTCGAAGCTATCGATCATCATAAATAACGGCAGTGGTCGCGATTCGGCAACGGCTGGCGTGGGCGGTCTGCGACGGTTGCTCGCCTGAGTGGGGGCAGGTAAGGCGGTCAGAGAGGAATGGGTCACACGACTTCTCCGGCAGCAGAAGTCACGCCTACCCTTGCACGGGCAGCCAGAGGTTCAAGGAAGTTCCGGTGCCACAATTCCAGCATCAACAGCCGCCAAATGCGCGGCGAGTGGTCTCGGCGGCCGCGGAAGTGTTCGTCCAAGAGGCGACGTACGCCAGCCGCGTTGAAATATCCACGTTGCATGGTTCGAGGTTCCGTCAGGGAGGTGACAATCAGGTCCTTTAACTCGTTACGGATCCAATGGACGAGCGGCAACGCAAACCCTTGCTTGGGTCGATTCAGAACCTCGGCAGGGACACCAACCCTCTCCGCGAGCTTTCGCAAAATGTATTTTTGACTCCGCCCCCGCAGTTTCCAGTCGGCTGTCAGCCCAGTTACCCACTCCAGGAATAAGTGGTCCAGCATTGGCACACGTCCCTCCAAGGATGTCGCCATACTCATTCGGTCGACCTTGGTGAGAATGTCGCCGGGAAGGTAAGTCTTGCTGTCCAGGTACAGAAGCCGGTCGAGTGGATCTTCCGCAGGCGCGATGTTCAAGTACTCGCGCATCGTGGCCAGCGGATCGCCGGCTCCGGATCCCAGATTGGCGAACTCCTCGGAGAGCAGATGCATTTCGCGCTGAAAAGGCTTGAGCGTAACACCCTCGATATAGCGTTCCGTCCAGGGTAGCGAAACACTATAGGCAAAGTTGCGGCCGGGCACGCGGTAGGGAATGCGCGGGTGGATGAATTCTCGGTAAAATTTCCGTCCCGGACCAGCGATCCGCCCGAAAGCGCGATCCCGCAGATGCATGCGATAGCGGTCGTAGCCGGCAAACGCCTCGTCCCCGCCGTCTCCTGATAACGCCACCGTTACGTACTTACGCGCCATCGAGCACACGAAATAAGTGGGGAGCATTGAGGAATCCCCGAACGGCTCTTCCAGCATGGCGGTGAGGGTTCCGACAGTCCCGACGACATCTGGTTCCAGAATCAACTCATGGTGTTCTGTGCCAAAGTGCTCGGCCACTGTTCTGGCACAGGGCGTCTCATCGAAATCTGCTTGCCGGAAACCAATGGAGAAGGTCTTGACCGGAGAGGACGCGGCTCTCGCCATTAGGGCAACCACCAAGGATGAGTCCGCACCGCCGCTGAGAAGCGCTCCCAACGGGACGTCGGAAATCAGACGTATTTTGACGGCCTCGGCCAGCATGAATTCCAGCCGCTCCAGGCATTCCTCTTCGCTGCGGGGAGAATGGGTTCCGTAGGGGGGGAAGTCCCAGTATTTCCGGATCGTTAGCTTGCCTCGATTGAACTCCAACAAATGTCCCGGAGGCAGTTTCTTGATGGAACGAAAGGCCGTGCCCGGATCGGGCACGTATCCAAAGTAGAAATACTGGAGCAATGCATGCTCATCGACTTCCGCCAGCTCCTGAGCCGCGGCCAGTATGGATTTGATTTCCGATCCAAATAGAAGGCGCCCGTTCTTCAGTGCGTAGTGCAGAGGCTTAATCCCCAGCCGGTCCCGCGCCAGAAGCAACCGCTGCTGGCGTTCGTCGTACAAAGCGAAGGCGAACATCCCGCGCAGTTTCTGCACGCATTCAGACCCGTGATCCTCGTAGAGGTGCACGATGACCTCCGTGTCCGTACGAGTATAGAAGCGATGCCCGCGGGTCTCGAGTTCGCGCCGCAACTCGGAAAAGTTATAGATTTCGCCGTTGAAAACGATCCAAATGCTGCGATCCTCGTTGAAAACCGGCTGGTGCCCACCGGAAAGATCGATGATGCTAAGCCGGCGCATACCGAGCCCGACGCCGTCCTTTGCGAAGACCCCTTCATCGTCAGGACCACGATGCACGATGGACTGGCACATCCGATGGATCGTGGTTGGAGCCACCGAGTGTGCCGAGGTTTCAGCGATGCCCGCGATCCCGCACATAGCTAGGCTTTTCCTCCCATCCTCGAGACACCACCTGCCGCCACCCAAGCGGAATGTTTCCAGGATTTGAACCTGTAATCCCGATAATCGCCGGGATTTCCCTCTCTGCCATCGCAGGCAGCTAAAATTACGTTCACCATCTCCCGAGCAGAAACAAAATGTAGGATCTCACCCCGTTCATTGGCTCCGTGAACCAGCGACTCGAGAAAATGACGGAAGGATCCGCCCAGAACGGCGTTTTCTTGGTTTGGATCCATGCCGTGGCAATGCAATTTGAGGAACAACCAGTTTGGCCTTCCCTGCACCGAGATGGTGGCCCGCTTCCAGAGCCGCAGCCGGCTCAGCGAAGGCGGATTCGATGGGGTGAAAGCACCGTTCTCAATTCGAATGCGACGCCGACCCGCTAGACTGAAGCTCAGCATCAGAGGCCCTTGCACCATGAGCGGAAATTTCACGGGAGTGCGTCCGGCGCACAGATTGAGGCCAGAGCGGAAAGCAGCTCGTTCCGTGAGCGGGGGCTTGCACTCGTACAGTGAATTGATCTTGGCAGGTTGCGAAGGATGGAAAGGGCTTGAGGGCAGAGTCAGATCCGCAAAACATCCCGTGTCGGCGAGAATCTGCATCTCGTCGTCGACTCCGCACAGTCCACCGGCGGAGTTGGCGAGAGCGAAGTTCCCATGTACGAAGGCATAGCAGGGAGCCGTACCTCCGTCTGCGGAGCTGAGGCAACCATGTTCGAATGCCAAAGTATCGCGAAAACCCGCCAACGTTTTCTCGAGGTTCTCTGCCGTGTCAGCATGGGAAAGGCCGTGGTGCAGGTGAACCTCAATCTCGCCCCAGCCCGCGTGGCAGTGTTCGGCCAAGCGGCTGATGTGCCCTCGATCATATTGCTCGGCAGGATAAAAGTACGTGTGGCTGAAAGGACGACCATCGTGGTCGCGCCATCGCTCCACGGCTTTGGGGTATTCGCGGCACCAGCGCTCGAGCCGCTGTTCTTGTTCGGAGTAGGGAGCACGCGCCTTTCCGTCCTCGGGAACGATCGATGGCTCAAAGTGATCGGCTAGAGCGATGATCAAATGAACCTTCCCGTGCGGGACCCGTCGCGTCAGCAATTGCCACGAATAAGCCGGAACAACTCGCAGGCCGTAAGCGACCTTAGTGCGGAGCCTTCGACTCGCCGCGGCTCCGGGCTGCATGCGCGGCCCCATCCCGGCTGGCAAATTCCTTTTCTCCTGATTCTGCAAGTTCTTCGAGCCTCTGGAAAACAAGTCTGATGTTGGACCTAGTTACTCGCAGTAGGCCCCACCTGAAAATAAAATTCAAACTGACGCCTGCGAATCCCGGGAATTAAAGGCCAGCCATCCTTCACTCTGCTGGCGATGTTCAGGTTTGCGGCCCCGCACTGCGATGGGCTCCTCGACTACGCGCAAGTCCTCCAGACCGCAGCTCTCAAACCAACGGAAGACCTGTTCAAAGGTATGTTTGGATTGATATTGAGGAGAGTACCAGTCAAAGGTATCCAACATTCTCCATTCAGGCCGAGGGTTGCGGTTTACAGGAAAGACATGGTGCACAGCTCCCGCTAAAGGCGCGCCCACCACAGGAATCCAGCGCAACCCGCGGTCGACGCCGTAGAGGACCGGGACAACCACGGTGAGCATGCGATGCAGCACGCGTGGAGACATGCGAGGTGTTACCCGCCTGTAGAGATCGCTGAAGCGATACCACTTGTTGTACCCGCTATACAGCCACACGGCGAGGGTACCACCGGGGTTCAAGTACTTTGGCAAAGCCTTAACCGCCCTTTCGCAATCGGGTGTATGGTGGAGCACGCGAATGCTGTAGATATGATCAAAGGACTCCGGGGTAAAGGGTAGGGCGAACACATCCGCTTGCAGAGCAATGAACTCACGGCTTGCCAGGTTGAGAGCGGCCACCTGCGCGGCGGCGCTCAAGTCGATCCCGACAACCCTCGCTCCCCAGCGAGTCGCCACCTCGGCAAAGCGTCCCATACCGCAGCCCACGTCGAGCACAAGCTTTCCTTTGAGATCTTGCGGGCTAAAACCTGTTTTGTTGCGGAAATCAGATTCCGATTGATGGCTCTGGCCATTGTCGAGCTGTGTCTGACGGAAAACGTGCCAGTGAAACCCAAAACTGTCGGCGTAGTTGCCAGGGTCGACGAAGCAAGCAACGCCTTTCACCTGCGGATAAGTGCGACCGCAAGCCTGGCAGCTGTATCCCCCGCACGCATCTGGCTGAACCGCCTTCGCGCAGGTTAAGCAGCGCAGTGTGGAGGCATCTTGGTTGCGGAACTGTGAATTGAGGTGGGTATTTCTCATATCCACCCTAGATTCATTGCCTTCCTGCGTTGGCGCCAGTCCGGAACCGACGCCGGCACACTCATGCCCTGCCGGCTTTCCGTCATCGCAATCAGCGCGGATGTGTATACCACGTTGAAAAAAGGAAAATAGTGATATGCCACCGGCGCAAATAGTGCACCGACCACAAAACCCACCAGCGAACCGTGGACCGCGCTAGCGTAGATTTTGTACTCTTGCGGCAAGTCTTTTCGTTTCAGCAATCGTCGCAGATTTCGAAAAGTGCGCCAGAAGATTGCGAGGTAAAGAAACAGCGCAATCAGCCCGCCTTCCACCCCAATCTGCAGATACACCATGTGCACGGGCTGCCACGTTTTTGAATAGGCCATGAAGTCGTTCGGCCCGATACCCAAGATGGGATATCGTTCGATACCTTCGACAGCGAGTATCATCAAGTTTTTGCGGGCTTCATACGAGCCGTACCCAGCCTCAAAATTGGCTGCCTCGTCGCTGATGGCTTCGAACCGTTTCATCAGTTTTTGGCCGACCGTTGCCAGCAATAGAACCCCGACAAATGCGGTGCCGACGATTAGGTACAACCTTCTCCCTTTGACCCCGAAGTGCCACAGCACAACCGTACCGGCAAACAGTAAAGCGATGAAGCCACCACGCGATTGAGTCAAAAACAGGGCGGGAAGCATGATCAAAATCCCTAGGAGCCAAGCCAGTTTGCCGAGCATACTCTTCGTGGTAATCAAAAGCGCCATACAAAACGGGATGGCAAGGACTATGGCGAATGCCAAGTCATTGGGATTGGAGAAAATGCCCCCGATGACTCCTTGCAAGCGTGGCGCGTGACGCCCCTTCACGACAGAAATCGCCGTGATCACGATCAGCGACGCAGCCTGGACGAACATGAGCTGGCGTAACCGGCGCAGATCGGTAACCAGCAGATAAACGAGAAGGAAGATGATGATGATCTTGGCGAAATCAATCGTCCAGACGAGCGCCCCACCTTTCCAGACCGGCGAAAAGACCGAGGAAACGACCAATACGCCGACCAACGCGACCAGATAGTGGAATTCCCGCGGGAGTTTACTAAGCCGAATGCGCTTGCCGGAAGTAAGAAGCGCGAGCATAGCCCCGCATGCCGTGATCTTTGCGAGTGGCAGGTACGCTAGGGGTGTGATCCAGTCTTCCGGGCGGGCACAGTAAACGATGAAGAAGGCGATTAAGAAGCCGAATCCAACGTTCGATGATTCGCGCCTCTGCCGCCCCGTTGAAACGGTCGCGCCTTGGGCCTCCTGCGCGACAGGGAAAACTCGTTGTGTCAGATCAGCCATTGTTTTCCAGGCACGGGACAAGTGCCCGGCCTTCTCCTCCATTTACCTTTTACCTTGGGCGTGCTTCCACGCCATTGCCCTCGACTGCTGAACGCGTCAAGCCCAATGTGATGACCGATCACAACTTCCGAATCGTGCATACTCATCGCGTCCAGCGACCTCTTGGCCTGCGATAAAGTTCGAAATGCCCGCAAAAATCATAAATGTGTGCTCCGCATCGGCTTGGCGCGGCCCTCAAGAATCACTCGCTGCCTTGGCGGACTACCTGTATTTGCAGATACACGTCGTCCAGACCCGTGCCCGCCGGAACTTCGGTCGGCAACTCCCGGCGCACGGCATAAAGTGCTCCAGTGGTGCCCATGACAGAACCACCGATTCCAGTTCCCGAACTAGTTTTTCAACCCGACAATGCAAAGCGGGACCTTCCCTGCTTTCGCCGTGCTGGGATCGCCTACTATCAGTTCCCCGCTAGCGCACCGACATTCGCGTAGGCGTGTGGGCGGGTAAAGACCAGGATCTCTCCCTGCGCCCGCCCCAGTGAATCGTTCAGGACTGCAGCCTTCCCTTGGCACATCTGCATCAGCAGTGGAACCAACTCGTGCTTCTCGGGCATATTCGGGCAGTATGGACTTAGTGCCGTGTCCAAAACCACGACGATTCAATTCGGGATAGTCGATACTTAACAGATTCTGGAGTTTGGTTTCCACGACCTGCCCCTCATTCCGCACGACCATCACGACCGAACACAGGTGGCGTAAAAGCAGCCCGTAGCACCGGAAGTGTCCGCCATAAACGCCAGCATACGCACCCAACGTAGCGTAACCGATCAGGCCGGCCGCAATCCAAAAACCCATTTCACGGCCATGCCCTCCACCCGGCGTCGCAATTCACTTCGCCCCTCGGCCCAGCGCCACAATCTTGATCGTCTGTAACATAATCATCAGATCCAAACCCACTGAGGCGTTCTTGATGTAGTAGAGGTCGTACTGCAGTTTCTCGCGCGCATCTTCCAGCGTGTTGCCGTACTTGTAGTTGATTTGTGCCCATCCGGTAACGCCCGGGCGCACTACATGGCGCACGCCGTAGTACGGTATTTCCTGACTGAGCCACTCCACAAACTCCGGACGCTCCGGCCGAGGACCGACAAAATGCATGTCGCCGTTCAGCACGCACCACAACTGCGGAATCTCATCCAGCCGTGACGTTCGCAGAAACCGGCCAATGCGGGTGATCCGGGGATCGTCGTCCGTCGCCCAGGTAGCGCCGGTATCTGCCTCGGCATCGTTGCGCATAGTGCGGAACTTGTAGCAAAAAAATTGTGTTCCACCCCGACCTACGCGCTTCTGACGGTAGAGCACTGGGCCCGGAGAATCAAGCCGCACCGCCAGAGCGATGAGCGGCAGCAGCGGGAGCGTTAGAATCAGGCCAGACAGAGCGGCGGCCACGTTCAAGACTCGTCGCAGGACCTGGCCGAGCGGGCTTAGTTGGAAGCCTTCGGTGAAAATCAGCCAGCTGGGATAGAGATGGTCAACTTCGATGCGACCGGTAATCTTCTCCAGCCACGACGTTGCCTCTTCAACCTTGACACCCGACAGCCGAAGGGCCAGTAATTCTTCAACAGGCAGCGTTCCCCGCCGGTCTGCCATGGCAACGATAACGCGATGCACCCTTCTCTCCCGCGCTAAATTGACCAGATGGGAGGCAACGGTCTCACGCGTGAACTCGCCCTCAACGTCGCCCGTCCACCCAACTACTTCCACGCCAAAAGCCTGGCGGCGTAACCCGCCGAGCAAGCGTTGGGCACGATCGCCCGTTCCGACCACGTACACGCGCTCTCGAAAAACAGGCTGGCAAACAATCCATACATAAGCCCACCGCCAAGTGAACAAAGCAACCGCCAAAATGACAATGCCGATAAGAGCCGAATTCTTTCCCGGCAGAAATTCGGGAACGAAGTACATCAGGGCACCCAGCACCAACGCCAGCAGCCCCAGGACAAATAAAATCCGGAACATCTGTTCCAGTCGGGCACCCATTTGGGACGAATCATACAGATCAAAGCCATGCGACAGGATCAAGACCACACCAGTAAGCCCGAGGATTCGCAGGTACCCGCCCTCGATGAATAACGCATTGTTGAGCCTGAGCAGGCTATCGACGCTCAACCACGTACCCAGAATGAACGAAAGGCCCACGATCAGCGCTTCCCCAAGCAAAAGCACTAAGGTTCGAACCGGATAATAGACATTAAACAGCCGGATCACCGTTCCCCCTAGGACTTATTTCTGGTTCCGCTCTTCGCATATTCGTCGTAGTAATAGCGGGCATAGGCTGCCGCTTTCTCATTGATTCCGTTCAAGACAACACCTAATAGAGACTCTTCGCGAAACTCCATGCGCGCTTTGCGGGCAATGTTCGAAGGCGTCAACTCGGAACGCACAACCATCAACACCCCGTCGCAAGCCTTGGCCAGAACGGCCGCATCCGAAACCGGAATGGAAGGCGGGGAATCTATGATGATCCAGTCAAACAAGGGCTCAACCCCCTGTAGCAGAACTTTCAGCCGGCCGTTGCCCACTAGTTCGGCGGGATTCTCAATCCCAGTGCCGCTCGGGACAAAGAACAGACTCTCCAGGCCGCCCCGCTGGATGATGGAGAATTCGTCGCTGTTTCCAAGCAGATAATCGGAAAGCCCTGGCTCAGAGGATGTGCCCAGCATAAGGTGCAGCCTGGGGCCACGAAGATCAGCGTCGATCAGAAGCACGCGCCGTCCATGCTGCCGCACAAAGACTTGTGCCAAGTTGGATGCCGTAAACGACTTGCCCTCTTTTGGGAGAGCGCTCGTGATCAGCAGCTTCTTGAGCGGCATTTTTTCGCGCATCAGATACAACCGGGAGCGCAAAGTCCGGAACTCTTCCGTACCCTTCGCGCTCTCGTTGCCGTTCATAAAAAGAGAGACTCCTAAGTCTGGTTTCCAAGTCAGCTGTGGGCAGCGCGCCAGCAACGCTTCCACGCTAAAGGCAGGGGCGATGTCTGCTATCGCGGCCGTGGCTACCGCATTACTCTCCTGCGCTGTTTGGGCCGCCGGCTCGGAAAAAGCCGCCGGCTCAACTGGCGAAGCCGGGGTCCAGCCGGACTGCACGTCGCCCGCCTGAATCGTAGCCCTTTCCTGCTCGGCTTTCTTTAACGCTTCGTGAATTCGACTCATAATTTCCTTCCGTCGGGGAGCTCTTTTTCGTCTTTGCGAAGTCGGTCTGCCAGGATGGCCAGAGAACGCAGCGCGTCCACCAGGTCATACTTATCCGTTCCGATAGCCGGCGACGAAACCGGCGACGGGAGGATCGTGTGGTTGTCGCCAAGATCGAAATCCCTCGCAACCGCATCCACCACACCTTCTCCGATGCTTCTTTGCTGGTCTACGAACGCGCTCACTAGACAGTGCTCGCACACCAGATTGATAAGCCGGGGAATGCCTCCCGCGTAGCGATGCACCGCCGCAACCGCATCCGGCTCAAAAATCTGCTCTCCGTCGGATCCCGCAACGCGAAGCCGCTGCTGCACGTACGCCCGAGTCTCATCTAATGTAAAGGGCTGCGTCTTGGCCCGCAGCGTCAAACGCTGCCGTAGTTGGCGCAACTGCGGCTGCTTCAGTTTGTGCTCGAGTTCTGGTTGGCCCACCAGCACAATCTGCAGCAGCTTTTCGGTGAAGGTCTCCAGGTTCGTCAGCATGCGGATTTCTTCCAATACCTCGTCTGCAAGGTTCTGCGCCTCGTCTACAATGAGCACAGCGGTTTCTCCTGCCCGGTAGCGATCTAGCAGCCAGTTATAAAGCCTTAGCAGAACCTGACTCTTCGCCTCCGAATCGCAAGGAATGCCAAAGTCCGCCATCATGTAATCCAGGAATTGCGGCACGTTCAGTCGTGAGTTAAATATGAACGCGGTGGCGACCTGCTGCGCCCGGAGCCATTCCAGGAGCTTGTTGATCAGCGTCGTCTTGCCGGTGCCCACTTCGCCGGTGAGCAGCACAAATCCTTTGCGGCTCTGGATCCCATACGTCAGGCAAGCGAGCGCCTCTTCGGTGTGCCGCGTTAGAAACAGATAACGCGGGTCCGGATTGACGTTGAACGGATTAGCTCGCAGTCTGTAGAACTCTTTGTACATGTCGTTTCCCGTGCCTATACGCCCACCGTCTCCTCAAGCCCTTTCGGCTTCTTCTTTCTGCGCCAGAATCCGCCATTGTTCGATCCGGCCTTAGCGATGCCTACCCAGGGCACTGCCACGAGCATCGGCAACTCCAGAACCGCCTCAGCATCAGCCTCAGTTCGAATCAAGGTGTCCCGAAATTCGAACCAAAAAGCCAGCGCCAGTCCCACTGCCAAGCCCGCGAACAAACCAGCCGCCGCAAAAAGCAGACGATTCGGAAAACTCGGAGTATCCGGCAGATCTGCCGGATTCAGCGGGAACATTCGTTCGCCCTCGGACTGGTTGTTCATTTTCACCGTCATATCGGCCGAGCTTTTCTTGGCGAGTAAGTCCTGATAACTTTTCTGCGCGGTCTCGTAGTCGCGGGTTAATACCTTATATTGTTCTTCGACCCCAGGACTCAGTGAAACCCGGCCCTGATAGAGTGCGATTTCCTGTTGCAATCTTTTTTGGTCCCGGGTGGCGGCCCCGATCATGTCGGCGTATTGATGCACCTGCAAACGGAGCTGGCGGATTTCGGGCGGCTCCATGGCAGACGCTTTGTCAGACGGCAAGGCATCGACCGTATCCTCAGACGCTTTGTTGAGCTCAGCGAGTTTCTTCTTCGCCTCCGCGATGTCGGCTTTTGTCTTAATTACGTCAGGATGGTCGTCGGTGTAGCGCGCCTGCAAGTCCACCAGCTGCGCCTGCAACTCCGAAAGTTGCTTACGCAGAGTGTCCGGACTAGTCGCCGATTCCATAGACTTCCAAGCGGCGAGCTGCTGCGCCAGAATGGACTCCGTGTACGCCTTGTCCTGCTGCGCACGGTTGAGGTTCTGCGTGTTGGCATCTAGCTGGGAATTAAGAGCAGTCAGAATTTTAAGGTTTTGGTCTTGCTCGTCGGGAAGCTGGCCTACGTATTGCTTCTTGAACTGCGCCAGCTTCGAATCCATCTCGTCGAGGTTGTGCTTCGCGTCCTCAATCCCTTGATCCAGTACGTCCCTGGTGCCCGTGGCCGCCTCTTGAATGGACTTCAGATTCTGATCGACCAACAGCGTTGTTAGCTCATTGCAGATTGTCTGCGCCTCGCGCGGGTTCGAAGCGGTGTATTCCACGTAGAACCCAGGCACCGGGCTTTGCCCCGGTTTGGGCGGCTTTCCCGATGAGGTCCCGATCGCAGACAAAGAAGTGACCACCGGTTCAACCGTCATGTTGTTACGAATCTGATCGATGATCCCACTGGCATCGTCGGCGTTCTTTCCGGGAAAGAGTTTTTCGACCACGGGTTGCAGCCGAGTCTGGCTCAAAATTTGCTGCTGTAGAGTGGCCACGCGAGCGGTCAGATCCTCCGACACAACCGGCTGCACCATGGTTTCTGGCACCTTCTGCCCCTCCACCAGAACTAGCGATTGCGATGTGTACTTTGCCGGGAAGAGGTATGAAACCAGGAATCCCGCAAGTGGGGCAAACAGCGCCGGGAGCAGGATGACCTTCGCCTGGCGGCGGAGCATCGCCAGGTAATCGTCCATCGTCAATTCACGATTCGCAATCATGGGTTATATCCATTCCGGCCCGAACCTCTCGGTCGCAGACCTCCATCATCAATCCAGCCGCATCGGCCGCGGCGTCCAATCCAAGCCAAGAGTCACGATTTGCCGGTTCGAAATCCGGTTGCATGCTGTAGACGTTATACAGAACGAGGAATCGAATGCCACTTCGTTGAACTGGTAGCTGGCAAAGGCATGCCAACTTCGTCCGAAATTTCGGTGGAGCGCCGCGCCCGCAAAACCGGTCTGGTACGACGTGGCATCATTTGCGGGACAGGAGCCTTGGGTAAAGTTTGAGCTCGTGCATTGTGCCACTTGCTGAACCGTTAGGGGCTGGACGCGGTCGTTATGGGTGTATCCCATGTCCAACACAAGTTGCCAGATACGCGTCAGCGGACGCGAAAGCGACACACTAGCAATGTCGGATTGCGCGCCTGCGAATACCCCTCCGCCGTTGGTTTGAAGTCGCTCATAGTTCATCGCCAACGAACTCTTGGAAAAGAGGTAGCGCAACCGCGCTTGTGCGGCCACCCCCAGGCTGGTCCTCCTTACCGTCGACTCACCCAACGTTCCACCTAGAAGGGTACAAAGGAACACCGGGTCGCTCGGCGGGTTACATACAGCGGTCTGCGCGTCGATCAGCGTAAGTTGTGGTCCGGCTCCAAGCATCAGATCCATTCGCCCCGAAATCCGGTGCCCATAAAGACCCTGAACCACGTGGGAGTGGAAAGCAGTTCCACCCACCGAGAAGTCAAATCCTTGATAGCCGTAGATTAGCGCAACTTGAGTGTGAGACGTCAGGGTATGGTCGTATCCCGCCTGGGCTGAGACCTGCGAACTGCCGATGAAGGAAACACCCGAAGATTCGTTCCCGTAGAAATGCGTGAAACTGTAGCCTGCAGTGGCGGTCACGGCAGATTTGGGAGTAAGGCTTTGCTCGATCGCTGCCAGGCTCACGTTCGTGATGCGCGACGCTAATCCCAGGGCCGCCAGGCCGTTGCCTCCCCAAAACCCGCCCAACCCTGTGCTGCCCAAGGATTGAGCCCCCGCCGAACCGAGTGACCCGTAGGCGCCGCCGAAGGTCCCCTCCGGCAGGTAGCTAAAGCTGTTAATAACCGACAGCTGGCCCCGTTTCCACGAAACCTTTTGGTCGAAGTTCATCTGCTGCAAACTTCTGAACCCCTGTCCGGTATAGCTGTAGTAACCGACGCCCCCGACATACTCGAGCCCCAGATCGTAGTTGCTCCACAGCCGGTGCAGGGTAAGGGTGCCGAGAGCGCGACTGACGGACGTAAATGAACCGCCTCCTAGCGCATTACCCACGTTAGAATCCGCCGATTGGTTCAACGTCGCGCCTGCTTGCAGATAACTCACAGGGGTCGCATGCGGCTCAAGCGAAGGCAGATCCAGACCTGACAAGGGAGGATTGTCGTTCGGTGGAGCCGGCGGGTTGTTCTCACCGTAGGCCGGAACTGGTTCCTGTACCTGTCCGGTAGTCCCTTCAGTTGGCGGGACAGGATTCTCTTGAGCCCATGCGCCCTGCGCGGCACTGAACAGAACGCTCACAACCAAAATCTTCCAGGCTCGGCTCATCGGCAATTCCTTACGGGACGACGATCGTGTCGCCCGGTCTCAACTCGATGTTTTGCTCTGGATTGAGACCCTTGACTACTTTCTTGTAAGCAAAAGGCAGTTTCTCCTGTTTGCCGTTTTCTGTTCGCAACAGATAAATTGCCTTCACATTGGCAAACTGGTTGAAGCCCGCCTCGGCCAAGGCTTGGAGCACTGTCATATGAGGCAGCAGAGCCATCGGACCCGAATGGTTGACCTCTCCCGTGACAAAAATCCTGCGGCTGTTCATTCCGGTCACTACCACCGTGACACTGGGATTGGAGATGTACTTCTTCAGCTTGTCGGTGATCGAATCCTTCAACTGCAGAGGGGTCAAACCAGCAGCTGAAACGTCATTGAGCAAAGGCATGGAGATTTTGCCGTCGGGCCGTACCGGCAAAGTTTCGGTGAGATCCGGCTCCTTCCAAACCGAGATATGGAGAACATCGTCTGCTCCGATAATGTAATCTGCCGGAACACCGGTAGCCTGGACCGTGTTTGCGGGCGGACCTTCCGCGACATCGCCTATTCTCGCCCCATCATTATTGGACTGCGCCCGATTGGACTGCGCCCGCACGCCTGCCGCGAACAAAATTATCCACAGCAATGCCGATAATGTCGTCGCTTTTCTCATAGGCCTCCGGTTAACCGCTCCGCTCCGTAATCCTCACCACCAATTTGTTTCAGCTTGTACAGTAGCGCCTTGTAACTGATCTGCAACTCCTGAGCGGCACGACGCCGGTTCCATCGCGTGCGCGTCAGAACATTCAGAATGAGTTCCTTCTCGGCCTCGCGCGACGCCGCTCTTGACGCGGCCTTCAGAGAAATTCCGTTAGCGTTACGCCCTGGGGCTGGTTTTGTCAGCAAAGCGCGCAGCCCTCCCATGGCCAAGTGCTCGTCCCCGAGCGCAACAAAAACTCGGGCTGCGAATCCCAGTTCTCTCAGGTTCCCCGGCCAAGAATAATCTCGTAGCAACCTTTGCGTTTCCAGGCTCAACTGCGGCACGGCGCGCCTGTACTCCTGCGCGTAACGTTCGAGAAATCGCGTCATCAGCGGCGGAATGTCTTCTTTCCGCTGCCGGAGTGGAGGCAGGCGCAGACAAACTCCACTAATGCGGTAATACAGGTCTTCGCGTAGCAGCCCTGCCTTGACTTCGACTTCCAAGTCGCGGGAACTGCCGCAGATAAACCTCGCTCTTTCGCATTCCTTCACGTTCCTCGACATCCCATCCAGCAGCAAGTCGCGCAAGTGAATCTGGCAGTTTGCGCTTAAATCTGCAACTTCTTCCACGTATATCGTGCCCCCCACGGCTGCGCTTTGTGATTCCACGTCCAGGGCTCGTGGTGTTAATTTCGAGCTTCGAAACCAACAGAAAGGCTGATTGCTCCGGCGCGAGATGTCATGAATGCGTCGCGCGGTGGCCTGCTTGCCCGCTCCACTCTCGGCGAGGAGCAAAACCGGCACGTCGCTCTGCGCCAACTCGCGGATAATGGCTTCCACATGACGCATGCTCGGGCTGACGCTCTCCAGGAATGAAGCCCCTGATTCACCGACGCAGTCGCCGGTGTCACGATCTTCAATCTTTGCTAAGATCTTGCCCATTTGTTGCCCTTCCAGCCCCCCCAAGTTTGCTGACTTTCGGCATCTGGTCTTGCTGCAAGAGCATTGCCGATGACTCTCGCATGCGCGGAATCACCATTTTCCTTCATGTTATCAGCAAGTTAGAATCAAAGCCCCTTGCAAAAGAGGGGTGGGGTGACGCAAGGAACGTGCTGCTAAGGCATACCATCAGGAGTCGGATGGGAAAACATTTTCCCATTTTTCCCGTATCTCTCTACCAGCCACCGTCCTAACGTTTTCCAAAAGATCAGTTTGACCCAATATCTTACATGCAGCGCTCCGAGAATGACTCTGGTAACCAACTTGCTGAACTCACGGTTTTAGCCTCTCCGTCTCGCCGACTTTGGTCCAGATGATAGAGCGGGGGCAGGGTTTCGCCTGAGCTACCTAATTATGATTCAACATTGCGCCCTTGTCATGGGTTGTCATATTCTAAGTCGTCATATTTTCTAATAAGTCGTCCGGAGTCTTAGATCCTTCGAGCGGTGAGCCGTGAGTCACTTGGTGCAAACCGAACTTTCGACTGTCCGAGGGAAACCCCAAGTTTTGGCTTCAACGCCAATTTGGCAACTCGGCGTCCTGGCTGCACTTTTACTCTGGATTTATTGGTCCATTCTCGCTCGCCTAGTGGGCCAATGGTGGAGCGATCCAAACTTCTCGCACGGTTTTTTCGTGCCGCTCTTTTCCGCCTTCGTCGTTTGGCAAGAGCGGAAGCGGTTGGCGCGCCTCGCACGCCGACCCGCATGGTCCGGGTTGGCGATTCTCTTTTGCGGCCTCACCCTTCTCATCGTCGGCCAGATGGGGGCCGAACTTTTCTTGTCTCGCACTTCCCTATTGCTCGTACTGGCTGGAATCATCATTCTTTTTTTTGGATGGAATGTATTTCGTGCCGTGTTGTTCCCCTGGGCTTTTCTTTTGCTGATGATTCCCATCCCTGCGATCCTCTTTAACAAGATCACGTTTCCCCTGCAGGTGCTCGCGTCGAAGGTTGCGGCAGCAACACTGCCTATGTTTGGCGTTCCCGTGTTGCGGGAAGGGAACGTGATCAATCTGCCTTCCATGGCTTTGGAGGTGGCTGAGGCTTGCAGCGGAATTCGCTCCTTGATGACGCTACTCGCGCTTGCCATTATTTACGGGTACCTGATAGAAAAGCGCCAATGGAGGAGGTGGGTTCTGGTTTTAGCTTCGTTGCCGATCGCGGTAGCGGCTAACAGCTTACGCATTATTGTTACCGGCTTACTCGTCCAATATTGGGATCCGGATAAGGCGGAAGGCTTCTTTCACACTTTCGAAGGATGGCTTGTTTTCGTGCTTTCCTTGTGCATGCTTGTGGGCGTGCACGCACTGCTCGTCTTGATCCGCCGTCGACGGAGTGGAAACTCATGAGCGGATCGACCGCGCGCTTTGTTCTTGCTGCACTGTTGATCGCCTCTACGGCAGCCTTCCTCGAGGCGCGCCAGCGCAACGAAGTGTTCCCCCCTCGCCTTCCTCTCCAGTCATTCCCCATGCAGTTGGGTCACTGGACAGGAACGGATATCCCCCAGGATAAAAGCGTTCTCGACATTCTCGGCCCCGGAGACTTTCTGTTTCGCGACTATCAAAATGAGGTAAAACCGCAGCCACCCGTGAATTTGTTTATTGCCTATTTTCGTAGCCAGCGCACGGGAGACACGATCCATTCTCCACAGCATTGCCTTCCAGGATCAGGCTGGAATCCAATTGCGAATACTCAGATCACACTGTCGACGCCGGGACACAAGCCATTCCCCGCTAATCGCTATGTAATTGCCAAAGGGGAAACGCGGCAAATCGTTCTCTACTGGTACTGGGCGCATGATCGCGGAGTAGCCAACGAGTATTGGGCAAAATACTATCTGGTTGCCGACTCTATCAAAATGAATCGCAGCGATGGCGCGCTAGTGCGCATCATTACTCCTATGTACCCTGGCGAAACTGCGGAAACAGCCCAACAGCGGCTGAGTACGATGACCAGCAGCGTTTTGCCACTTCTGGATGATTACATTCCGCGTTGAGAAATTTATGCAGTTGGTGTGACGGTGGTGACTGGTTTCGTGACGATGCAATAACATTTTCACGGCCCCGGGGGTGTTCGCTCCGCCCGGGATGGAGACATCGAATATGACTCGCTCTGTTGTTTTCCGTTTGCAACTGTCATTTTTGCTTCTCAGCGTTGCGTTGTTCAGCGGGTGCTCCCCCAATCCTAACGTGCGCAAGCAGAAGTATTTCGAAAGTGGCGAAAAGTACTTTGCACAGGGGAAATACCGCGAAGCCGCCATCCAGTATTCCAATGCCATTCGGCTCGACCCGCGCTTCGCCCAAGCACATTACCAGTTGAGCCAGTCCTATCTCAAACTTGGCGACGGCACGCGCGCCTTTCAAGAGCTTTCTCGAACCGTCGAACTGGCCCCCGACAACTATCGCGCTCACACCGATCTCGCCAACCTTTTCAGTTTGCCAAGCCGCGACGGCTCACCTATTCCTGACAATATGAAGCAGGCAAAGACCCATCTCGACCTGCTTCGCGATAAAGTGCCCAACAACCCGGAAACCCACGAAGCCTGGGCGAATTACTACTCAGTCCAAAAAAACTTCACTGCCGCTATACAGGAAATGCGGCAGGCAATTAGTCTCGACCCGAACCGCCCCGAAACCTACGTGCAACTCGGCTATCTTCAGCAGGCAGCGATGCTCACCGAAGACGCCGAGCGCAGTTTCAAAAAAGCCGTCGAAGTCGCCCCCAAATCTGCGACTGCGCAACTGGCGCTCGGGGCCTTCTATCAGCTACATGACCGGTTGCCGGAAGCCGAGCAACAGTATCGACGCGTGCTCGACGTCGAGCCGCAGAATCCCGTGCCCCGCGCAAGTCTCGTCCGCTTGCTGATGGCCCAGGGGAGGAGTAACGAGGCGGAGCAAGTGGCCCAGCAAGCGAAAAAAGACATCCCCGACAACCCGGAAGCTTACCGCATGGCCGGCGACTACTACTTTGCGATCGGCGATCTGGACAAAGCAGTCGCCGAATACACTTCGATCTTCAAAGACCATCCGAAGAACCTACAGACTAAGAAAAACTATATCCAACTTCTGATCCTCAAGAACCGGCTCGATGAAGCAACCAAACTGAATGATGAGATCCTCAAGTCCGCCCACAATGATGTGGAAGCACTGGTCTACAAGGGCCAGGTGCAACTCCGCAAAAATGATGCTGCCGGCGCAATTCAGTCTCTTCAGGCAGCCCTGGGCAATGATCCCGACAATGCGGTCGCACACTATCAACTGGGTGTCGCCTATGCTCAACAGGAAGACCTCGGCCGAGCCGAGCAGGAGTGGCGCGAGGCAGTTCGCATCCGCCCTGATCTCACCGACGCTCAACGTTCGCTGGCGACCGTCGAGCTAAGCCGCGGAGAGCGGGACGCGGTTATGCAGACCGCGCAAGAGATCATCAAGGCGCAACCGTCTTCTGGCGACGGATTCCTCCTCAAGGCTGCGGCTGAATTGGCCAACCGACAATACGCCGAGGCGCAGCAGGATGCGGAAGATGGCGCGAAGAGGGCTCCGCAGAGTGCTATTCCGTATGTGCAACTGGGCACCATCCAACTTGCGCAGAATCACTACAGCGAGGCTGAGAAACTCTTCCAGCAGGCTCTTCAAAAAGATCCCTCTTCTTCTGACGGACTCAGCGGACTGATGAACACGTATTTTATGCAGAAGGAGTTTGACAAAGCCGTCGCGGCGGCCAACGCTCAAATCGCCCGATCCCCGAACTCGAGCAACTTTTACGATCTTCTCGGTACCGCTCTTTTCAACGGCAAGAAAGACTATCCCGGCGCCGAAGCCGCCCTGCGGAAGGCCGTCGAACTCGACAAGAACAATGTCGACGCGATCGACAAATTGGGGAAAGTACAAGTTCAGAAGGGTTCAGCGGACCAGGCTCTCGCTCTTTACCAGCAGTCCATCAAAGACAAACCTCGCGAGGTGAGCTTCTACCTTTTATCCGGCGAGCTGTACGAGGCTAAGCAGGACTGGGAGCACGCGAAAGCCATGTATCAGCAAGCGCTTAGCATCTCGCCTGACAATCCGCTGGCATCCAATAACCTGGCCTATTTGATACTCAATCAAGGTGGCAATGTGGACCTGGCGATGAGTATGGCGCAAACCGCACGCCGCCGCATGCCCGAGTCTTCCAACGTCGCCGATACTCTGGGATGGGCTTATTACAAAAAAGGGGTCTACGAATCCGCCATCAGCCAGTTTCAGGAAGCACTTCGGTTGAACGAGAAAACGGGAGCCGCGGATGACCCCCAGGTTCACTACCACCTGGGACTGGCCTATGAGAAGGCGAATCAACCAGGGCTGGCCCGGCAACAGTTGGAAAAAGCCGTCAAGCTCAGCCCCGACTATGCCGATGCTCGAAAGGCCCTTTCTGGGCTCCACAGCTAGATCCTTTCTCTTTGTGAAGCACCAACCGCGTCAGCGACCCGGCTCCGGAGCGCTTGCGATAGTTAGAGGTGCCGCTGTTACGGCTCGAGCAGGTCGAAGCCTTACCGCCAGAAGATCCTCGAGTTATTGTCACGTGGCCAATGCTGCCCCTTGAATGGCGGCTCATCCACTTCGCGCAGAAACAGTCCGACGTTCGCGACATTGTCCCTCGATCCAACTCAGTCGATGGCAGACCTGATCGGATTTTTCCGAAAGATGGCATCGGCCGCGCCAATTTGTTTCTTGGTAATCTCGTGCGCTGCCCCGAACCATCGCGCCGGATAGTAAGAAGTCAGAAAGAAAGAGTCTGGTCGGAGTGCTTGCACAAAGCCGTCAAGCATCGCCTGAATCTGCGACTTCGGCGCGTGCGTCCACACCGAGCGCGCCAGAAATACATCGAACTTCAGGCCGCACACGGAGTTCCCAAGCTTCGATTTAGTCTGAGTTTGCCAACAACAAACCAAGCGAGCAAAGGAGACCAGCTATTCAACTCCAGCTTAAGACCCTTTTGAACGCGATTCAACATTTTGCGGGGTTTATTTACCAGGAAATTGAACTACGGCGCCAGCAGGGACGGCCGCAAGCGATCCAGATTCGGCTTGAACCCCAGAAGGGCAGGCGCGGCAAGTGCTCGCAATGTCAGCGGCCAGCCCCGGGTTATGACCGGCTGGGAGAACGAAGCTGGTTACATGTGCCGTTATGGGGAATTCCGACGTATTTCATCTATGCCCCTCGGCGGGTCGAATGCTCCCAGCATGGGGTGGTGGTGGAGGCCATTCCCTGGCAAACGACCGGTGACCCAAACCATGATGGGATTTCTAGCCCGCTGGACGCGGGCGACGGTGTATCTGCCAGCATAAGGCGGAGAAGGGGCTAGGCTTGGTGGCATGGTCAGAATACACAAACACTCGCAAGCAAGCGTCGTTATCTCAAGGGAGCCAAATATGCTGAC
>Ga0123355_10001496_pt1 | contig 32545 bp, 13 predicted proteins | sample TergutEmb28metaG_3_FD_89872 | JGI IMG/M metagenome (GOLD analysis project Ga0123355, IMG submission 89872) | Embiratermes neotenicus P1 segment gut microbial communities from Petit-Saut dam, French Guiana - Emb289 P1 | ecosystem: Host-associated > Arthropoda: Insects > Digestive system > Gut ...
GTTTTCAAAAGTTGTAAAGGGCATCAGCAAAATAAATTGGGACACGCTGTATTGCGCAAAGATATCGGATGATCGCAACGTCTTGCTGATGCAATCGCGCAGCTTATCCATATAGCTGTTCATTATTTTGACGGAAGAGTCATCCTCGTTTTGCGGTGTAAGTGTAAACAGGCCTAAGCAAACACTGTCTCCTGTCCTTGCGGCCACTCTGACTTTCGCCCTGTAAATATCCTTAAACATTTCGTATTCGCTGAAAAAAGGGCCGGTGTCATGAAATTCTTCGATTAAATCTCCCTTGATGATGCTTATGTCCGTTTCTACATCTTTGCTGGTTTTGATGGTTTGTCGATAGAGTTGCAACAACTCTTTTGAGGGCGAGATTCCGAACTCTCGATAAAACAGCGTGACCATTCTTCTGTATTCCGCCAGCGCGCCCTTTTGGTCGTCTATGTTGATTAAGCCAAGGATCAAATGATAATACAGCGTTTCATCATAAGCGTCTATCTTCAACGCTTTCTTGCAAAGATCAATGATTTTCTGATGCTCATTTTTTTGCTTTAAAAGATCGATGGTTTGATGGACGGTATCGCTGTATAATGCGCGGTAATATGTATTCAATTGCGCTGCCCAAGGCTCAAAAGCCCATTTGTGCAAAAAATCGCCTTTGTAAAGCTCGATGGCCTGCAGATAACAGTCCAGCTTCTCATCGTCTGCGGCGACTTTGCCCTTGTCGCAGAGCTGTTCAAACTCTTCGACGTCGATCACGCAGTCCATTTTTGCATTCCACGCATACGACGCGCCGCGCGTCTGTATGATCATCTCACTGCTGTCCATATAGTCAAGATCGTCCAGGCCGCCACGAATCCTGTGCATCAACGTTTTCAATGCGTTTGACGGGTTGCTGCTTTTGCCCTCAGGATAGATCAGAGCGACAAGCTCTGCCTGTGAAATGTTCTTGTTGCGAAAAGCGATGAGGTATTCAAGAACCGTCCAGAATTTTTTCGAGCGGATGCTTTGATCATCGACGGTATTTTCTTGATATGTTAAAGATACTTTTCCAAGCAAATTAATTTGTAATATTGATTTTTTTTCAGCCATAGCAATGCCTTTCAACAAATCCACTATACCATAAATTTTCTTATAATTCTAACCAAATCGTCGTAACCCTCCAGGAACTGAATCAGGGTTCTGTTGACCGGCGTGAAAGCGTCAAACTCATCAATGCTCATTTCATCATACGCTTTGATAAAATCAGGTATTTTGCGCAATTCTTTGATGTAGTGCGCATCCACATCGTTGTCCATACGAGCGACAAGTTCAAAGTTTGATGTGTTGAACATCTTTTGATATTTATACGGAATCGTCAGGATCATGTCTCCGCCGAGGAACTCAAGCCAGTGCAGCGGTGTTCTGTACGCAGCAGAAAGCATTTTGGTGCGAAAGCCTTTTTCTTGATAGGCTTTGTATGCTTTCTTGACGCAAGCAATGCCACTATAGAGTAGGGCATGAGGGTCAACACTGATTCCCTGCTTTTCTGCGGATTCTTTCAGCCAGTCGTCCAACCTGCCCACCAGAATGGTGCAAACCGGATTGATTTCTGAAATGTCAAGGCCTTCCGCCTCTCGTCTTTTCAAACCTCTTTCGATCGCTTCTCCTGCGGCCATGGCTTGCGTAGCGGTAAAAGAAACGGTAGCGTTTACGCTTACACCTCGGTACGTCGCTTCTTCAAAAGCCTTGATCCCCGCTGCAGTCGCCGGCATTTTCACCTGCATGTTCGGGGCAAGCTTCGAAAAGTGTACCGCTTGGTCAACCAGTTTTTCCGTGTTGTTAAAATATTTTGTGCTGGTTTGGATTGAAATTCGTCCCGTGCCTTTTTTCGCATCGAAGAGCGGTGCAAGCAACTTTGCTCCGTCTACCGCCATTTTTTCAACGACGATCCAAGCAAGTTCATCTTCCGTGAAGGTGGGATTGGCCGAGACCAGACCTGAAATATATTCTCTGTAACGGTCAAGCTCGCTGTCAAGTACGCCTTTGACGATGACCGGGTTTGTTGTTGCGCCGACAGCACCGCGCTCAATTGCATAAGTTAATTCATTTATGGAGCAAGAATCGTTCCAATACTGTGTCATTGGAAACTTCTGCGTCATTTCTAAAAGTTTGTCCATTTTTTACCTCCGTACATTTCTGTCCATATAGTATAGCATTAGTCCGCACATGGTGCAATCCTGATGGCGTAAAAGTCTTAAATATGTCCTAAACATTACTCCAAAACCGATGTTTGTCCCCTCGTATTCATGTAAAGAATAATGCAAATGAAGAGATGAAGGAGAAAATAGGATAAAAAGCAATCTAACAATCATTCGTTGTTACATTTTATTACAAACCACGCATTTTTTTGTTGCATCTGTGACAAAAATAAGGTACAATAGAAAAAGCAATATAAATAAGGAAAGAAAAAAACACATTTTTAGTCGTTGACACAAAGAAAAGAAAATTAATTGGAGAGAAAAAATCATGAAAAACAAACAACAAAAAGGCAAGCGGGGCATAAAACGCTTGGCTATTTCTATGCTCGTTTGCGTTGCGATGTTGACATCGCTGATCACTCCGATCGACGCATTGTCGGATACGTCCGGCGTGAGCATTGACAATGTGGTGCAGCTTTGCGACCACATCCATGGTCCGGAATGCTATGCAGTGCCGGAAGGGCATACATGCTCGGAGGCGACCGGATGCCTGCCGGTGTTTCCAACCAAAACAATAACGGTACCACATGTACACGACGAAGACTGCTTTGAGCAGGTGCTTGTTTCCGGCTATGAGCATGGAGACGAGTGTTGGGAAGAGCAGACGACACAAATTTGTGGCATGGAAGAGGGCGACGGCGAAGTCGTTGAACATACATCGGGCTACAACCATAATGAGGGCTGCTTTGATGAAGAAGGCGGGATAATCTGTGACCAAAACGAGATGGTAGGCGAGATGGTCATCGTTACGCCGGGTCATATACATACAGATGCTTGTTTTGAAACAACGCTTGTGCTGATTTGCGATCAGGACGAGTTACCTGCCGTGTTCGAGCAGGGCGATTTGATCTGCGGTCTTGAACAAGGCACGGAAGTAGAAGTTGAAGTTACGGATTACGATGCAGAGCCGATCAGTTGGATCTGCGGCGCGCTTGAGCGCGTGTGCGAACATAGAGATTGCGTATTTGGTGAGCCTTGTTTGGCTGTGACAACGCCGATGATGGCACCGGTGGCGATTGCTCCGCTTGGCGCGGTGCCGACGTGGGCAGACGCAACGCATTTTGCGGGCAACGATACGGAATTGAGGAATATTATCAGCGGTGCGGCCTCGGGCGAGACGCGCGTTATTGGAATTACAAATAGCTTTAATGTCGGCAACAATGCTCAACCCGTCGTGGACAGAAACATTGAAATCCCTGCGGGCATAACCATCATATTGGTGGCAGAGAACGCTGTGGAGCTGCCGGTGGCAACATCGTTGTTGGCCGGCTGGAGACACTTTGTCGTCTACGGCGAGCTTACCCTGACAGACGGCATCACGTTGATCGGTGGCACGGGCAATCAGGCCGGCGGTGGCGTGCAAGTAAACGGCGGCGGCACACTCAACATGTACGGCGGTACGATTAGTCGTGGTTCGCCGGTAGCGACACCGTCAAATATGCATCCCGGAGGCGGCGTATATGTGCGTGACAACGGCATGTTCAATATGCATGGCGGTGAAATTAGCGCCGGTTGGGGCTATAGAGGCGGCGGCGTATATGTACAAGGCGGTACGTTCACGATGCACGATGGCGAGATCATCGGCAACACGGCGGCGTGGGGTAGTGGCGTGTATGTGAATAATAGCGGCACGTTCACGATGCACGACGGCACGATTAGCGACAATACGTTTAGCAGCAATCCGGGCAACCGCGGTGGCGGAGTAGCTGTCCGGGGGGGCAGTGCGTTTACAATGAACGGCGGCGCAATCAGCGACAATAATGTCGAAAGCGGCGGTCGCGGAGGCGGCGTGTATGTTAATAACAGCACGTTCACGATGACCGACGGCGAGATTATCGGTCACACGCTCGGTGGGAGCGGCCGCTCCAGTAGTGGAGGCGGTGTGTCTGTGTGGAACAACGGCGAGTTCACGATGACCGGCGGCACAATCAGCGATAATACGATATTCGGCGGATCCAGCATCGGCGGCGTCTCCCTAAGCGGCGGCGGCGTGCAGGTGTGGGATAGCACGTTCACGATGACCGACGGCGAAATCAGCGGCAACACGGTTCGCACAAGCGGAAACGGAGGCGGCGTGCAGGTGGTTCGCGGCGAGTTCACGATGAACGCCGGTAGCATAATCAACGATAATACGGCTAATGGTGGCGGCGGCGTGCATGTTTCAAACGAAAGCACGTTCGCGATGAATGGTGGAGAAATTAATGGCAATACGAATGTAGGTCGTCTCCACCACGGCGGGGGCGTGACCATTGCAAGCGACAGCACGTTCACGATGCACGACGGCGTAATCAGTGGCAATACAACAGGTAGTCATGGCGGTGGTGTGTATGTAACGGGCGACAGCGCTTTCACGATGCACGACGGCGTGATCAGCGGCAATACGGCCGAATCGGACACGATTAATAACGGTGGCGGCGGCGGCGTGAATATTATGAACGGCACGTTCACGATGCACGACGGCGTAATCAGCGACAATAGAACCGAGAACAACGGAGACGGCGGCGGCGTGTTTCTGCGGAACGCAAGTGCGTTCACGATGCACGACGGTGTGATCAGCGGCAATCATGGGCGACATGGCGGCGGCGTACACTTGGAGGCCGGTAGTACGTTAATGATGCATGATGGTGTGATCAGCGGCAATACGACCAGAGGAACCGGCGTAGGTGGCGGTGTGAATGTGGTCAGCGGCATGTTTACGATGGAGAACGGCACGATCAGCGGCAATGAAGCTCACAACGGCGGAGGAATCTTCCTTCCGTTAAGCAGTCGCGCTAATCCGACGCTATTCAGTATCTCCGATACTGTGGTATTCTATGGTAACGTGGCACGTAGCGGCGCGTTTGATCACGGCATTGCGAACAGAGGCATCGGAACGTATGCCCATGTTCTGTGGGCCGGCGAAAACAGTATTCCCGGAACACACTTGCTTAACAACTTTGATGTGCTTTATAGCCATACCCCGATTACTGTGCGCACGGTGACGTTCAACGCACAGGGCGGAACACCCACCCCGCCACCGCAGTCTGGTCTGTCGGGTTTCTTCACAACGGTGCCGAACCCGGCTCCGGAGCTGACAGATCATACGCTTGTGGGCTGGCGTTTGTCCGGTGCGACAACGAACTTCGACTTTGCAAATACTCCGATAACGAGCAACATAACATTGTATGCAGAGTGGGAGCTAGCCGGCAGCGGTACTGAGCGCGACTGGCTCAGACTTAGCAATGCAATCAACACGACGACGCCATCTCCGGCAAACATCGTCATCCACCCGGCTGGTACAAACGGTGGCGCGGACTGGACAGATGGCAATACATTTAACCTTGTCATACAAGACACGGATAGGCCGGATGACAACACGATCGTCACGATGCCGATTACAGGCACCTGGCACAGGATTCCCGTATCTCGCGCAGTCACGGTTGAGGCGGCGGCGGGCGAGGATATTGTACTTCAAAAGGCAGTTGAATCGAATCTACGTCACTTCAATGTGGGCACAGCAAACGGAAATCTTACAATTGGCCGTGCCGGCAGTACGGGTACACTCATTATTGACGGTGTGAGCGATGTTGGTGGAATAGGCGGCGGCATAAGTGTGATGCACGACAGCTCGTTAATTTTACAAAATGGTAGTGTGATCCGCAACAATATGGTGGCTAGCGGTGGCGGCGGCGTGATAGCCGACAATGGCGGTCATGTCACGATGCATAGCGGCAGTGAGATCAGCGGCAATACAGTTGACAGCGGCGGCGGCGGCGTGCAATTGGATTGGACTTCCACGCTTACGATGCATGGCGGTACAATCAGTGGCAATACGACCAACAGTACCGGTGGCGGCGGTGTGCATCTCATCGGTGGCTTCAACAGCACGTTCACGATGTACGATGGCTTAATCAGCGATAATTCCGGTGGCGGGGTTAGTGTGGGGATGAGGCGAGCCCAAAGCGTTCCTACATTTACGATGTATGATGGAACAATTAGCGGCAACACAGCCGTCCACGGTGCCGGTGTGAACTCCAACGGCGTATTCAATATGCGCGGCGGCATAATCAGCGGAAATATAGCCAGCGGATTTGGAGGCGGTGTGTCTGCTGGAGGCAGTCCCCTTCTTAGCGGAGAGTTCGAGATGACCGGCGGCACGATCAGTGGAAATACGGCTGCCAATGGCGGCGGCGTGAGTACTGGCAATTTCACGATGACTGGCGGTACAATCAGTAGCAACACGGCGGTCAACGGCGGCGGTATCAGCATTCAGGAAGCAAGTCGCGGTAATTTGACGATTGCGTCGGCAGCAGTATTTCACAGCAACGTAGCGACTGCGGGGCGTGGTGATTACGGCCTCACAGCCGGCTTAGCGGCATACCCAAACATCAGATGGCAGGGATACGCAACCGGCGGCAACAGCACGATGCCGATCGTTTCGCATCTGCTTAACAACTTTGATATAAACCACACACCATTCCCACATACGGCTGAGCGCGATTGGATCAGGCTTAACAACGCGATCCAGAATCCGGACGTGGCGAGAATAATCATCCATCCGGCCTCAGCATCAGGTGTGACCGAAGGCCAAGTCGGCGATGTGTTCAACCTTGTCATTCAAGATGCAGGACAGACGGACAACATCGTGACAGTACCAACTCCCGGCACAACGGAGTGGAGTCCACATGTGATCGCTGTATCTCATGCGGTTACAATCGAGGCGGCAGCCGGCGCGAACATCGGGCTTCTGATGGATGCGACAGGACGTCACTTCCGCGTACAGGGTGGCGATTTCACAATAGGCAACGCAGGCAGCACCGGCGTACTTACACTCGACGGTCAGGCGGTTGTAAACACCACCCACCGCGGCGGCTTGGTCGTACTTGATGGTACGCTCAACATGCATGATGGTGCTGTGATCACAAACAGCAATGGTGGCGTGGACGTGAACGTTAACGCAACGTTTACAATGACCGGCGGCTATATCATCGACAACATAAAAGTGAACGAAGGTGGCGGTGTGGTCGTATATAATGGCGGCATATTTAACATGAGTGGCGGCGTGATTAGCGGCAACACATCCGGCAAAGGCGGCGGCGTGGCGGTTTGGACTGACGGCGAGTTCACGATGACCGGCGGCACGATTAGTGACAATGGCGCAGCCAACGGCGGCGGCGTGACTGTTTGGGAAGGCGGCATATTTACCATGACCGGCGGCGTGATTGCTGACAACACAGCCACCGAGACCGGCGGAGGTGTGTATGTTGGGATAGGCGGCAGCACATTCAATATCAGCGGCAACGCAGTAATCAGCGGCAATGAGGCGACTTGGGGTGGCGGTGTGACGGTGGATACCGACAGCGAGTTCATCATGAGCGGTGGCACAATCAGCGGTAACGAGGCTACCCAACGTGGCGGCGGTGTACACATCGTCAGCGCCGAGTTTACCATGACCGGCGGCGAAATCACAGGCAACACAGCTGTGTTTTGGGGTGGCGGCGTAGTTGTGGACAGCGCCAGCGAGTTCACGATGAGCGGCGGCACTATCAGCGACAACACGGCGCGGCAAGGCGGCGGTGTGTGGGTCAACAACAGCGAATTCAATATGAGCGGCACAGCAGAGATTACAGGTAACGAAGCTGTTATTATCGCCTCGTCCGGAGGATCCGGAGGCGGCGTGTTCATAATCGCGGGTGCCACGTTCGACATGAGCGGCGGTACAATTAGCGGAAACGAAGCCAACGGCGGCGGCGGCGTATTTATGAATTTCGCCGATTTCGAGATGACCGGCGGTACAATCAGCGACAACGAGGCCAATCATGGCGGCGGCGTGGCTGTAAGAGGTCCGTTCACGATGAGCGGCGGCACGATCAGCGGAAACGAAGCCAATTTTCAAGGCGGCGGTGTACTTGTTGACGGTGGCGGCGATTTCGAGATGACCGGCGGTACAATCAGTGGTAACGAGGCTACCCAGCGCGGCGGCGGCGTTTATGTGAACCTCACCGGAGCGTTCGAGATGAGCGGAGACGCAGTAATCAGCGGCAACACAGCCAACATGAACGGCGGTGGTGTGTTTACGAGAGATGAATTCACAATGACCGGCGGCGAGATCAGCGGCAACACGGCCAGCAGCAACAGCAGTCGTGGCGGTGGCGTATACGTCAGCAACACAACATTCGAAATGACCGGCGGCACGATTAGTGGCAACGAGGTCACTCGCTTCAACGGTGGTTCCGGCGGCTTCGGAGGCGGTGTGAATCTCTCCGGCAGCGAATTCAATATGAGCGGCGACGCAGCGATCAACGGCAACGATGCAAGGTTTGGCGGTGGCGTGAGTATGAGCGGTGCCAGCGAGTTCAACATGAGTGGCAACACAACGATCAATGACAACGATGCCAGCAGTGGCGGCGGTGTACATGTGAGCAATCGGAACAGCACGTTCAACATGAGCGGCGGCACAATCAGCGGAAACGATGTGAGTTTGTCCGGTGGAGGCGTGGTTACAAGCGGTGAGTTCAACATGAGCGGCACTGCGGTGATCAACGGCAACACGGCGGACAACGGTGCCGGCGTGGTGATCAGTCACCAAGGCGAGTTCAACATGAGCGGTGGCACGATGAGCGGCAACATAGCCGAGTATTACGGCGGCGGCGTGGATGTGGGCGGAAGCGGCGCGCATATCGGCGGCGGCACGTTCAACATGACCGGCGGTGTGATCAGCAATAACGATGCGCCCCTCGGCGGCGGCGTGTTTGTATGGCCTTGGGGTGGCGGTTCGGCTCACATTTCGGACACTGCACAGATCATAAACAATACGGCGCAGCACGGCGGCGGCCTATGGGTTCAAGAAGACCAACGTCAAACCCGTTTGACGATTGCCTCCCCTGCGGTATTCAATGGCAACGTAGCGCTTGCCGGAGTATTCAACTATGGATTGGCAGACGGTCTGGCGAATTATACGAACATCAGATGGCAGGGTTATGCAACCGGCCAAAACAGCATCCTCGGCAGCCATTTGTTGAATAACTATGACATCAATAATGATGTTCATAATCCGGATGACCTTGTCGTGACGTTCGTAGGCAATGGCGGTACGGTTTACAATGCGCCCCAACATTCGTTCATGGTAGCTGACGGCACAGTCCTCAGCACAGGACAAATCCCTGCGCTACCGAATGTAGCCAGAACCGGACACACGTTCTTGGGCTGGTCTGAAACAGCGACGGCCGGGTCTGCACTGGTAACTGACTGGAGTTTCGCGATTACGCAAAACAGGACATTCTATGCGCAGTGGACACCAACAGGCGGCGGCAACAATAATGGCGGCAATGGATCCAATGGAGGATCCGGCAGCGGCGGTGGTGGCGGCACCACAGTGATTCAAGACGAAGACGTACCATTGGCAGAAATCCATAGCCACTTTGCGTACCTGATTGGTTACGAAGATGGCACGGTACGTCCAAGAAACAACATCACAAGAGCAGAAATCGCAACGATATTCTTCAGACTTATGCCTGATGGCGATAGAGCAAGCCATTGGAGTCAGACGAACCCATACTCGGATGTGGCACTTGCGCAGTGGTTTAACAATGCGGTGTCCACAACGACAAACGCAGACATGTTCATCGGCTTCCCGGACGGAACATTCCGGCCGAACAGTGCGATCACGAGAGCAGAGCTTGCTGCCGTTATTGCCCGAATGATGGGCGTTACAAATAGTGGCGACCCAATGTTCAATGACATCGATGGCCATTGGGCGCAAGGGTATATCAATGCCGCAGCCCAAAATGGATGGGCTGTCGGATACGAGGGACTTGGCGGGCGTTTCCTGCCAAATCAACCGATCACCAGAGCAGAAGCGGCAGCAATGATCAACCGTGCGTTTGATCGTTTACCGGAGAGCGCGGAAGATCTGTTGCCCGGCATGCTCACATGGCCTGACAATGCAAACCCGAATGCATGGTACTACCTGTACATTCAGGAAGCAACCAATTCGCATACCTATGTGATGAAAGCAAACGGAGTCAATGAGACTTGGGAAGAGCTAATTCAGACAAGGCCTTGGGCTTTGCTGGAGAGGCCCGGTTCCAGGCCGGAAGATATTTTCCGAACACAAAATTAAACAAGGATAATGGTATATCATTTAAACGAAAATCAATACTTTCGATGTAAAATGAAAAATAATTGCCCCAATTTTTAAAAAAAATTAAAAATCCAATAGAGGTTCTCCGAACACCAGCCCTATAAGTAAGTATAGGGGAAAAATATCAACTGGTGAAAGGAGGACTTTCTATTGAATGGGGCAAACAGCGGAAGGCAACCGCTTCAATTACCGATGCGGATCGAGATGCCCGAAGTACCAAGGGTCTTTATAGATCGGGGAAAAGTGAAGCTCGCATTATGCCATATCGCAAAAGATTTTAGACACGAAGAACAACAGGCGCTATACTTTTACTGTTTTTTGAACAAACCGATCAGTGAAATTGCAGAAAAAGTTGGGTTATCTCAAGCCCATGTTGTAAGCGTGCTAATGCTTTATTCGGAAAGGCTGACAGACAAGCTCGACCTTTTCAAAAAAGCTTTGCCCTACGATGCCAACGACGTATTACCGGTCAGCGAAATACTGTTGCAATGCCAAAACGGAAATCTGACCTGCGTCAAGTGAGCAATCATGAAAAAATTGGAGAGAGAATAAACATGTCTACAGTGAACGGCGATTACAAAGATTTTGACAACTTAATCGAACAGTTAAACAATGGTGACCCCGGCGCTTTTGAAGAAATCTACAAAAGATGCAGCAGCTCCATTGCTTTCCTATGTCAAAAATTCTGCGACACCAAAGAAGACGCGGAAGAGGTTGTGCAAGACACGTTTGTCATTGCTTACAAAAAAGCAGCTGAGCTGAGGGGCGATACACTCTTGGCATACTTGCGAAAAATCGCGGTTCGCGAATGTTTCCGCAAGCGCGATAAGAACACTTATCGCTATGAGTACCTTGTGTATTCGGATAAGCCGACTGAAGATCATCCCGAGCTTGATGAAAGCTTGTTGCCCGAGGAGGCGCTGCAAAACAAAGAGCGCCAAGATGAGCTTTTTCGGATCATCAATGAGCTTCCCAAAAATCGGCGGGAAATGATTTATCTGTACTACTATGCAGACATCAACACAGAAGAAATTGCTCGTTTATACGACTGTACGAATTCCACGGTGTACAATACATTGTCTGCGGCCAGAAGCACGATCAAAAGCAAACTGGACGGTGAGGACAGGAAGGCCACGAAAGTCACGGCATTTGCACCGCTTGGCGCATTGTTCTTGGTGGAAGAGCAAGTCTTTGCCGCAAGCTATGTAAGCGCGGCAGCCCCAAGTATTGTGGGTGCGGTCGTTGCAGGAGCAGCAAAATCAACAACAGGTTATATCATTGCGACATGTGTAGCAGTTTGTGTCGCATCTGTAGCGGCATTCGTTGCGTTACAGCCGGCCGAACCGGATTATGTTTACGAGCCGACTTATGAAATATATGCTCCTGTTACAGAAGAGGTTGCAGAAGAAGACATCATAGAAGAAATACAGCGACCTGAACCCGGAGAAGAACGACCCGCACAAGCCGAAAGACCGGAAGAAATGCCCGAACCGGCAGATGAGCCGGAGCAGGCAGAAGTGCCGGAGCCACCGGTAGACGCTGAGCCTGACGAGCCGGAGACGGAGCCGATTCCGGAACCGATTGACAGAACACCGGAAATCTTAGCGGCGCTTGCAGGTGCAACGACATACGGGGACATCAATAACATCATTGCCCGTTATGGATTTGTGCGTGTGACGCAAGTAAGAAGTACCACAGAACAAGAGCTGTACAACTTTTATGCACTCAACGAAGGCAGTGGAGAAATTCTGGTGGGCGTAGGGATCTATGAAGACAGCAGGCCGACACACATTCGGTTTGAACATTTTTACAACAGACAAAGACCTACACTTGTCATCGGCCTGATGGATTGGATGTATAGATGACACAACGAAAAGAACCCCTTAATCGGGTTGATATAGATAACAAAATTTTAACAAAAGCATTTAACAAAGGAGAGGCTGATATGAATCAGAACAAACGAGACAAAAGACCAAAAGCGAAGAAAATGATAAGCATGCTAGTGGTATTCTTGATGCTCTTTGGTATATTTGCTCCGGCTGCGGCTTTGACAAATGACGTGGACGCAGAAGGATCACTTTATGAAAACCAAGATGTTTTTGTGACAGGGGAGTATTCATACGAGTACGCATATGAGTATGGAAATAGTGAGTATGAGGGCTATGGATATACATACGAGCCGAAACAAGAGGAAGAAGCCCCGGTACCGACAGGCGATGTGTCACAGGGATACATCACACCGATGCCGGCGGGGATTGTAAGAGTAGACTTCGACCTTGCCGGCGGTTCTTGGGAGGCCAGTGTTGGCTTTCCGGGGCATGCGTATATAGGGATAGACACCCCGATCGCAGACATCACCAGCGCGATGCTTGGCTCTGCATGGGAAGCCCCTGCCGGGTCAGGTGCATCATTTGGCGGCTGGAGCGCCCCCGGTGGAGCAACCGCGATAACAGAAGCGACGACCCTTACTGCGACATGGAATGTACAAGTCGTATTTTCACCAAGTATCTATCTGCCGGGCAGTCCCGTTAACTTAATGATTCCGCTGAACAGCAGTCTTGAAGACAATGGAATAACCCTACCCGGCGCACCTGCAGACAGGCCGGGACATACTTTCCTGGGCTGGTTTGACCAAGCGTACTCGGGTGAAATTGTAGTCACACCACCGGGACCGGGGCAACGGTTTACCGCGGACACAACAGCAACAGCGGTAACAGTTCTTTTCCCAAGATGGACAGAAGCAGCGCCGATTGAATTTTCAACGATGTTGGTCAGACTCAATATTACGGATGGCATACAGGCCGGCGGTGTCAGCGCACCGGAAAGGCGTGCCCATTACTATTTTGCCATTGCAGAAGATGGTACGATCAGGTCTCTTGCTGCGTCTGCCGGTTCACCATATTATTTGAATCGCGTAGACAATGGCAATCCTGCATCACCTCAACTGAGAGCACACAACCTAATGGAAGGGCCCCAAGCTCGCCATCAAGGCCTTGATCCAAACAGTTTGGCGACCAGTGCCCAGCCAAACAACATCGCTTGGGAAGAGTGGTTTACACTACCGAACGGACAGGGGTGGGCACCATTTAGAGTGCCTACTGCACCGAACAATGCGACGCTCAACACGTTGTTTGACGATTGGGCTGTATATGACCCTGTTTCGGGTATGTACATCGTAGAACTTTACGCAAACTGGATGCATCGTGTACATTTTCATGAAAATCCACGTCCTACGCAACCGGGATCAGGCGCTTTTTACAGCTACGATCAGGTCAGCATTCGAGTGGCAGATGCCGGGGGCAACATTGCAAATAACGCGATGATGCCAATCAGCCCGAGTGTCCACAATGGCATAGACCTCCTCACATTGCCACCGGATCCGGTTGTAGAGGGCAGAACATTTTTAGGCTGGTACACAGTTCCGGTTTTAAGAGTGGATGGCGTAGACTGGATCAATGAGCAACCACAAATCCCTAACCCCAATGGTCCGGGGACGATCGATCATCCTTTCATACTCAACACAGTCGCGCCGAATGCGATCCTGATTGCCAACGGAGCAGATCCGGCAAACCCTGTACCGGTCGCATTTAACGAAAATTCTCCGATCAACAACAGTATGATTGTGTTCGCCGCATGGGAAGTGCATTCGGTTATCGAAATAACATTTGAGGCAAATGGCGGAACATTCCAGAATGGCGATACAAGCATGGTCAGGGTACCAAATCCGATCTCTGCACGTCTTTCTTGGAGCGAGCCGGAATACCGTACGATTCATCGTACGCCGCCAATCCCGAGCAAGCCGGGGCATGTCTTTATGGGCTGGTTTCCCACACCAAATGTGACAGGCCATACGATCAACGATGGCTTATTAGCCGACATGTGGCTTTGGCACACGCAATATACGGCCAGTGCAACGTACTACGCAAGATGGGTACCGGCTGTGCGTGTGAATCTATGGCATGACGCGCCGGCAGGCGTAAATGACGTAGATGCCGGTGGTCCACCGGGAGCCTTTCGATACATTGCAGCAGGATATACATTCAGACAACAGACACAAATCATGAGCAGATCAACCGGTGTGAACGGCACTGCGAACGTTTTTCGTGATAGTAACCATATAATGACCAACATGACACCAACCGTCTCCGGTGGTACTCGTGCCGGTTTTCACAGAATTACGGACTTCGATCGCCACCGCGGAAGCAACATCGCCGGTATATCTGCGGGCACAGCCACGACATCTGCCAGTACAGGCATATTTACGACAGAACGAGGCTCACATGGCGACCTGTTCCATCTCGATACCATCGTATCCGGTCCGGGGCCGGTCGACCTGTATAGTGCTTGGGCGAGCCAAATCACATTTAACAACAACCAAATGTCTTTCGGTGGTTCTGTCAATACAATGTCAGGCAACCGTTGGGTTACGGCCAACGCGTCTTTTGCAGACAATCGGATGCAGCCTTTTAGTGTCATGCGGCCAAATCCAAATGGTGCGGCACTTGTCAGTGTGAGCGGAAGCTATGTCTTCCTTTCAAGTGCAAATTTTAATTTTGTACAGTCACCAAATATTAACCCTGTGGGTCAAGTATTTGTCGGCTGGAACTTTGCAGCAGACGGCTCCGGAGAGTGGTTTACCGAAAATACAAATACCTCCGGCAATCAAACGGTCTTTGCGATCTGGTCAGACGGCCTTGTATTTGATGTCGGCCTTGCAGGAGACGACGTCGTTTGGGCTGAAGACAGAGTAAGAGAAAATCTTGACGTGGGACAACCCGTACCAAACTTCCCTGCTTTGGGCAGTTCCCTTGCGCCGACATGGCCGGGCAACGGTTTCCGCGGCTGGAACACGCAAGCGGACGGACAAGGAGACTGGGTAAACAGCAGCCATACATTTATAGAGCCATTAACGCTTTATGCAATGTGGAGCGGTAACCTTGCATTCAACCCCAAGGGCGGTGTACTAAACAACCCGGCAGCGGATGCGAACCGCGTCGTTCCATATTTGGAGTTGCCGTTACTCAACTTCCCGGGCGACCCAAGCCGTACAAACTGGCATTTCGTAGAATGGAACAGAAATGAAAACGGCGCAGGCGCGACATTTGGATCAACCATTCCGGTTGGTGCATCCGGCACAGTATGGGCCCAGTGGGAAGGCGAAGTAAGCTTTAACACAAATGGCGGCAGCACACATGGCGCAATATTTGTACCTGAAGATGCCAACTTTGGCACTTTGCCGACAGCGACACGCGATGGATATGAGTTCCTGCATTGGGAACTGCCAAATGGCGATGAAGCCACGGCGGCAACACTGATGACAATGGGTGATGTCGAATTGACAGCCATATTCAGGGGACTCGTAACCGTAACGTACGTTCACGCGGCGGCAGGAGCCGGTCCGACAGACCCACCGGCATTGCCAAACCCTGCAACCAGCAACCACTCGACAGGAACCAACGTAACCGTGGCGGCAAACTTAGGAAATGTAGCGATCACAACCGGAACGAACCAAGGCATATGGACATTTACAGGTTGGACAGCATCTGGCGGCATCACAGGCCTGCAGGCGGGCGGCAGTAACTTTGCAATGCCGACAAGCAGTGTAACCTTGACAGCCACATGGCGTTTCGACCCTGCAGTGACGTATGTTCACGCAGCAGCAGGAGCAGGTCCGGACAATCCTCCGGCATTGCCAAACCCTGCAACCAGTAACCATCAGGCAGGAGCGACAGTCAATGTAGCGGCAAATCTTGCAAATGTAAACGTCACAGATGCAAACAATGTTGTTACCGGCATATGGACATTTACAGGCTGGACAGCATCCGGTGGCATCACAGGCCTGCAGGCGGGCGGCAGCACTTTTGGAATGCCGACAAGCAGCGTGACCTTGACAGCCACATGGACATTTGAAGAACCGGAGCATACCGTAACATTCTTGTACGGCGCGACAACAGCAACAGTAACCAATATGCCGTTAAACAGAGATGTACCGGCCGGAAATACGATCGTATCAGAAGGCCCCGTTACAAATCCTGTCGCGACAGGCTATACATTCTTGGGCTGGGAGCAAACGATCCCGGATCCGGCGACAGCAGGTGTAATCGCATCTGTAGATGTGAAAGAGATCACCGTAACCGAAGATAAGAAATTTACCGCACAGTGGAATTTGAATCAAGGCGGCAACGGCGGTAATGGTGGAAACGGCGGCAATGGAAACAGCGGCGGCAACGGTGGAAACGGCGGAAGTGGTGGAACTCCGGGAATAACCAAAATTCCGGACAGAGTATCCGTGAACGTTGGCGAAACGATGAACTGGACATTAAGGAATTTCCACAATCCAACAGGCAATGCCGTTACAAACTTTACGATCATCGATATGCCAAGCGTAGGCTTGAACTTCCTATCGGGAACGATTCCTGCTTTCCGTAATGGTGCAGGCGTTACCTACGAAATCAGATACAGAGTGGCAGGCAGCGATGTGTTGCATACACACGCATCCAATGTAGATGCAAGCAGACCGTTCAACTTTACTTTATCAGAGACAGGTGATGTGCATTTTACAGCAATCGAACTTTTCTTTGGAAATGTTCCTGCGAACTTTGGACTTGGTAATGAAATCGTATTTACTTTCAGAGTGACAAACGAAGCAAACGGAAACACGTTGGTCAACAGATTGCTTGTCGGGTATGACAATATTCAACGAGAGGGCTATGGCTCTGTAAGTCTCGGAATTTTCAGCCCGGATCATGAAGCATACCTGATCGGTTATGAAGATGGAACGATTAGACCAAACAGCGCGATCACCAGAGCAGAAGTAGCAACAATCATCTTTAGACTGCTGGATGACAACTACCGTGCACAAATCTGGAGCCAAAACAATCCGTTTAGTGATGTAGTAGCAACCAATTGGTTCAACAATGCAGTATCAACGTTGACCAATGGAGGCATCCTGAAAGGGTTCCCGGATGGAGCATTTAGAGGAAACCAAGCGATTACCAGAGCAGAATTTGTAGCAATGATGGCACGTTTCTTGGATGATACAAGTTACACAGGGCCGGATCGCTTCAATGACATAGAAGGACATTGGGCAAACGAATACATCAATGTAGTCGGGCAGCATGACTGGATCAGAGGCTTTGAGGGGGGCGGTTTCAGACCGAACCAGAACATCACCAGAGCAGAATCGGCAGCAATCATTAACCGTATGCTTGGCAGACGTCCGGAAGCGTTATCAGACTTATTGCCGGGAATGGTGATTTGGCCTGATAACATGGACACAAATGCATGGTTCTATCTATACATCCAAGAAGCAACCAACTCGCATGACTATGAGATGAAAGCAGATGGAATCCATGAGAGCTGGACAGTGTTAAGAGATCCAAGAGATTGGACAGCATTAGAGAGGCCTGATTCCAGACCATAGGATTATTGAATAATATTATGATATCATATACGGCGTAAACGCCGGTTGATGATATATAAAGCACTTTCCGCAACAGGCATAGCGGAAACGGACGCATCTTTGGGTACGCTCTCCAAACCCACTGATGCGCCCCAACGATGGAGACGAGGCGGGAGCTACCACTCCCGCTGACCTCGCTCCAAATGAAACATAAAAAAATCAAAAATCATAACACTTTCGCCAAAAAACGCTACACTTTTGCATAAGCTATTGCATTTTTATCGAAATATGTTATTTTATGAACAAGAGGTGTATTGGAGCAAGAGAATGACAACATGAATACAATTTAATCAAACGATACCCATTTCAAGAAGTAATAGAAGATTTAATCACACTAAATTAATTGTAAACTGGAGGAAAAATTGATGAAAAAAACAAGACCGAATCGAGTGCTGGCATGTCTGTTGGCACTTTTTATGTTCTTAACGCTTGCACCGGCAGCAGCGCATGCAACGGTAGTGGGTCAGACGGACTTCGCGAGAAGCTTCATTTCGGCAATCGATCCGGGTGGAGAGTGGCTGCTTGTAGAAGTGGAGCGCCTACTGAACGCGAGGCAGAAAACAGTTGCGACGATGCGTGAGGGAGACCTTGATTTCATCACGAGCATCGGACTTGCGGGCAGGGGGATTCACGGCCATATACCGCCTGCAATCGGACATCTTCGTAATCTTGAACATCTTTTTCTTTCAGGTAACAATCTGACAAACGGGCCATCCGGCCTACCGAACCAGCTTTTTTCACTTTCGAATCTTCGTAACATAGATTTATCAAACAATTTGTATACAGGCCCAATCGACAGCCGCTTTTCGCAGCTGCCGCTTGAAGTACTCAGGCTTTCAGGCAATGACCACACGGGCGGGATCCCTGTAGCGCTGACTCAAATTCCTACGCTGAGGATGCTTGACTTATCGGACAACCGTTTGACAGGTGGCGTCATTCCTGAGCTTGCAAACCTAAATAATTTAAGGTACTTAGAACTTTCAAGAAACCCGCTTGGGGGCAGCATCCCTGCGGAGCTAACAACGATGACAAACCTTGAAGTGCTTGCGATCTGGAGCGCGGAGCTAACGGGAGAAATTCCTGCCACGATCGGGAACATGACAGCGCTTCAATACATAGATTTAGGCATCAACCGGCTTACAGGAGAGATTCCTGTAAGCATCGGAAACCTCATAAGACTCAGAGAACTAACGATCAGCTTCAACCGCATCACAGGCACAGTCCCTGACATATTTCAAAACATGAACCGGCTTGAAGAAGTGCATATCGATGAAAACTATCTTCGGGGGCATATCCCGCAGAGTCTGTTTGACCGCTTCCTTGGCGGCACAGAAGTAACATTCTCATGGAACTACATGACAGGGCCAAACGCCCTTGCAATTGAACAAGAACTTGGAATCCGTGTATCACACGGGAACTTTGTCGATGGCTCATCAGCTCAGCAGTTCAGGCTGACGACAATCAGAGATATCCAGTACATCCGTGTAGCGCAAGGCGAGTTTGTTGACCTTTGGCGGTATCTTGAAAACGTCGTGGCAACAGGGTCTACGCTTGACCCAAAGCCGATGCGTCCATACAATGAATACGTCATTTTCGTCACAAACCCCGCTGATGCAAGCCGGGTAGAAATCCATACAAACGGCGGACTGTTTGTCAGACTTTCAGAAGAAGTCTTATGGGAGAACGCCATATCCATCACGATCAAAATAAGGAACAACTACGATTCGGAATTTTCAAGGGTGACCTTTGGAATCGGCACGGGACCTGGCCCTACAGGCCCTCCGGGCGTCGGTGGCGGCGGTGGTATCGTCGAAGTAACTCCACCGGATGTACCGCTTGTCGGTATCATCCACCATATGCCGTATCTTGTTGGCTACCCTGATGGAGAGATCAAAGGGGACAGAAACATCAGCAGGGAAGAAGCGGCTGTTATCCTGTTCAGAATCAGGGAGGGCATGGTACCTCGTGAACCTGCAAGCGAAGCACCTTTCTTTGACGTATCCGCGACAAGGTGGTCATCGGGCTACATCGAGTATGCGAAAGTAAATGGCCTGCTTCAGGTTACCCGGACGGAAGCTTCAGGCCGGCGAACCAGATGAGCAGAAACGAGTTTGCCGTGCTGCTTGTCAATCTCATGAATATGCAGACAGTAGCGGAAAGGCCATACGGCTTTCCGCTAACAGACGTACCCGAAAACTGGGCGGCACCGTATGTATACGCCGTGTTTGAAGCAGGATTCATCAGGGGATTCCCTGACGGGACATTCAGAGGCGAGCGCTTTGTGACAAGGGCGGAGGCTGCAAGCATGCTGAATGCTGCGCTTGACAGAAGCCCCGTAGCTTCAGACTGGGCGGAGATCACAGAGATACCGTTCACAGACCTGCGTAGAGGTTACTGGGCGTTTTATGAACTTCTTGAAGCGTCGATCGAACACTGGCATATGCCGCAGGGGGGCATTGATGCCCCGGGGTATACACAGAGTCCGGCGTATGAAGAGGACGAAGAAGACCCGGAAGACGACGAAGCGACAGAAAGTGATGGGAGGTAAGGATTGATGAAGAGTAATAGAAGTAAGATGATGAGAAAACTAATCGCACTGGTTCTGACACTTGGCATGGTGGTGTCCGCGGTTGTTCCGCAGACCTTGACGGCACATGCCGCCAGGATCGATCTGTCGATCATGGACGTTAATGTGCATGAAGAGCGGCTTGAGATAAGGTTTTGGCTTGAATACGCGCAGTACATTAACATCGCTGTATTTTACGTAGACGGGTTTGACGAGATAGAGAACAGACCCATCAGAGGTGACCGCATCGGGTACATCATAAAAGACTATTTCGCGAACGGCTCAACAACGCTGCAGCCTATGCCATACAATATATGTCCGGCAGGGGAGCCACTACACCACCTCGCAGGGATGTATATCCCACCGGAACTAAGGGATATGGAGTACAGGAGGTTTACCGGAACGCTTCCTGTCCCTTTGATGAATCCGTGGGATCGCCCCGGTGGCCCCATTATGCTTCGTGAGACTCTGCTTCCTGATGAAGAGGAAGAGGAAGCCTTGGAAGAAGAGCCTTACATCCCTGAAGAACTTGAAGAGCCGGAAGAGCCGGAAAATTACCCGGCTGATGAAGAAAACGGGGAAACAAACGAAACAGGTGAAAACGGCATAGATAATGGCGAGATAGAAAACGGTAATGGCACGGAAAGCACAGACAATGATGCATCCGGCATATATGAATATGAAGAAGCAGGAGAATACACAGTTTCCCAAAGCACGACAGGCCTTTTAGGCTTAGGAACAGCAGGAACGAGTCCATTCTTAGCGGATATTTTCGTGAGCGCGGGAGACGAAGATGGCACTGGCGCGGGAAGCGCGAACGGTTACGGAGATGGCGCGCCTGAAAACGGCACTGACCCCGGAATAGGTTCGGGCAATCCTGAAAACGGCGAGGAGCCGGCAGACGAGAACGGAAACGAAGAATACGAAAACGGCACAAATGGATACGGCACAGGAAACGAAACAGGTGAGCCGGACAAAGAAGACGAAAACGGACTTGATGAAGTCAAAGAAGAAGAGGAAGAAGAAGAGCTTCCTGAGCGTTTAGAGCGTCCGGAATATGACTTTTCAAACGTTGTAACAAACCAGGTGAGAGGCTTTAGCGCGAGAACAGTTGGCAGAGAAGAACTGATGGAGCGTTTTTCTCATAGAGCGTTTGGCATACAGCCTTTTGCTGCGGGCGCATGGGACAGGGACGATATGGGTCTTCCCATACTTCCCCCTACGCTCATAGAGCCTGACTTTGAGCATGAAGATGAGGGCTGGACGACACTTTTGTGGGACGGAAGCTACGATAGAAACGCGGGAACAGGGCTTGAGCCTGACTGGTACCCTGTGCTGACACGAATGGATCAAAACTGGAACAACATCCTTATTGTCATCGAGCCGATCGGTTTTCCGTGGAAGAATGAACGCCCAGAGTGTGTTGTAATAAACAACGTATACCATCGCGATGCCGGTGCAAACTGGGAGTGGACATCCAAGTTCCCATATGAAGCAGGGATATTCTTTCTTGACGGCAGCACATGGCTCCTTGCGCCTATGGGCGAGCTTCCGCGCTGCGTGCTTCGGTGGCTGATGCTGTATAGAAACGGGCCTGTGACCCTTGAAGAGCTGATGCACAGGATCCTTGAAGGAGACCCGATCAACGTTGTAACGGGGTCATTCACGTTCAGCTATACAGACCTGAAGCTTCACGGCGAGTGGCCGCTTATTTGGGAAAGATTCCATAACTCACTTGACATGACAAATACCGGCCTTGGCCAAGGCTTTTCACATACGTATGACTATAGGCTGCTTGAAGAACGCGGCATCGTATACATCAGAACGCCTTACGGTGAGCTTGTAACCTTTTTTAGAGTGTTTGACGAAGCGACGCAAAGGGACATCTACAGGCCGCTTCGGGGTGGAGATTTCACGCTTCATAGCGATGACAGAAACACCTACGAGATGACGTTTAAGGACGGCTCCGTGTTCACGTTTGTGGGCGGGCTTTTAACAAATGTAAGGACGCTCGGCGGCGACAGCATCGCGCAGCTGACCTATGAGGGGAACCGGCTAGCTCGTGTCTCAAACAGGACAGGGCATTTTGACATCACATGGACAGGAGATCATATCACAGCCATCACAGACAGCGCAAACAGAACCATCCGTTACACGTACGCGGGAGATAACCTCGTATCGTTTGAAAACGCGGATGGTGACATCCTTTCCTATACGTACGACGGGAATGGCTTCATTGCTACGCTCACGGACTTTGATGGGAACTTGTTCCTTGAAAACACGTTTGACGAGCGCGGTAGGGTAACCATGCAGCAGATGCATACACCCGGCGGCATAGCGGTGATGACGATTCATTACGACGACTCAGCGCTTACGGGAGATAACGTCACCCTTGCGTGCAGGGGTGTGAATACCGTAACGATGTTTACGGGCGAAGTCAGAAGATACTATTACGATCAGGCGCTTCGCATCATCGACATCATTGAGGGCCGCGGCGACCGCACGAACACATGGGCGGACAACTACAGGGCAAACTCAAGATATCAGACCGGCGAACATGGCGTGCACTACACGAGCTTCGCGCAGAGCGGCAAGCCGACTGTAGCCGAGATGCAGGATGGCGCGGTCATCAGGGTCGAGCATACAGACTGCGGAAACAGGATTGCAAGGATTACTTACCACGACAATACATACGAAAGATTCACATACGATGGGGCGAACATTGCCTCGTTCAGAGACAGAAACGGACACATCACAAACTTTACATACATCAACGGGCTGATCGCGACGATCACAGACCCGATGGGCGGCGTGACAAGCTTTACGCATGATGCTTTAGGGCGGCGCACAAGCGTGACAGACCCGATGGGCGGCATCACGCGCTTTGAGCATAACGCCGCGGGCATGGTAACAAAGGTAACAGGGCCACTTGGCGATGTGACGACATTTGGATACTCGGATGCGGGCAAGCTTCTAACGATCACAAATCATGCCGGCGATACCATGGAATTTGAATATACCGGGAACGGATTCATCACAAGCAGCACGGACTTTAGAGGCAACGCCGAGATCACGGAGTATACAGGCCTGAACTTTGTCACGAGCGTAACGGACAGAGAGGGGAACGTCACGACGTTTACGTATACGGTGGATGGACAGATCGCAACGATCACGGACTTTAGAGGCGGGATTACGCGCTTTGCATATAACGACAAAGGGCAGCTCATCTCGATGACGGACGCTGCCGGAAATACAACGAGCTATGCGTATGACCCAATCGGAAGACTCATCTCCATCACCGACCCCATGGGATATGTGGAAAGTTTCACGTATGACGTCATGGGCAGAAGACAGACCGTAACGGACAGAAACGGCAACACCACAAGATTTTTGTATGACCTTGACGGTAGAATGGTCAGGGAGATTCGCGCGGAGGGAACGGACGCTGAAGCCGTGACCATTTTCGGCTATGACCCTGTCGGAAACCTGATCTCTGTCACAGACGCGAACGGAAACATCACAACGAACGCGTTTGACAGGGCGAACAGGCTCATATCAACAACAGACGCTGAGGGCAGGGTAACGGCGAATACATATGACCTTGCGGGACGCCTTGCGACCATCACGGACGGAGAGGGCGGCATCACAACATTTGGGCGTGACCTTGCAGGGAACATCATAAGAGAAATTGACCCGCTTTTGAATGTCACACATTTTGAATTTGACATCATGAGCAGGCTTACGGCACACGTGATGCCGGAGGGCGGCAGAACAGCTTTCGCGTATGACCCGAACGGGAATGTGTTGACAATAACGGATCCTGTGGGCGCAGTGACGGCATTTACATACGACAAGCTGAACCGGGTAGTTTCGGTAACAGATCCGCTCCTAAACGTCACAAGCCATACCTACCTTGGAACGTTTGGCATCAGCGAGACGCTTTTCCCTGATGGGTACAGAGAAACATTCGCGTTCAACGCGCTTGGGCTTATGAGCAGCCATACTAACCGTGGCGGCGGCGTGACGACATTCACATATGACAGCAGGGGACAGCTTGCACAGACGGTGGACGCGATGGGTTATGTAACGCAGCAGACGTATGACCCGGCGAGGAATCTTGCTACTATAACGAGGGATGGCGTTTTAATGCTGACCAACATACGGGATGCGCAAAACAGGGTCGTAGAAACCGTTGACCCGATGGGAACAGTCCTCCTTGAACTTGACCCTGTCGGAAACCTGCTGTCAAGGACGGACAGAAACGGGAACACCACAAGCTTTGAATATGACAAAACAAACCTGCTTGTTCGGGCGATCGACCCGCTCGACTATGAGACGGCTTTCGCTTACGACAGGGCATCAAGGCAGGTGCAAATCGTGGACGCGGGAGGCCTCATAACAAATATCGTCCATGACCGTGCAGGAAATGTCGTTGAAGTGAATGAGTACGGAGACGGGATTACGTCAAGGGAAACATTCCAATTCGACAGAGACAGACGGCCTGTGCTTCACACGGACAGAAATGGGAATCTTCTTGAGTTCACATATGACCTTGCCGGAAGACTGATTGGCACAGAGACGCTTTACGTGGAAGCAAGGCTTGTTGTAAAGGAAGATTTCATTTATGACCTGAATGGAAACATCATCGAATATGTTGACCCAAGACGGGTATCAAGCTTCTTTACACATAACTTTGCCGGGCATGTCCTTTCGCATACAAACCAGATGAGACATACCGAGTACTATACGTACTGCCCGAACTTCAACCTCACAAGCGTGCAGGACAGATCCAGAAACGTCACAAGCTACCGCTTTGACGCGCTTAACCGCTTGATAGAAGAACTGAAACCGGAGGGCGAACGGATTCGCTTCGCTTACGACGCGTTTCACAATGTCATCCGGGTTTACCAGAGGCAAGCGGACGGTGAGGGAATCACAAGATTTGAAAGTGGCCCGATGGGTAACCCCATACGTGAGATCGCTCAGCTTGGCGAAATTACAGAATTTCAAACAGATGGTGAGGGCAACATCATAGAGGTGCGTGATGCTGACGGCAATGTGAACACGTTCGTCTTTGACGCGAGACACATGCTGACTGAAATCCGAAATGCCGGCATGGAGCCTGCTTTCCTCGCATATGATGCGATGAGAAACCTCATCCATATCGATGAAGAGATTGGGGAAACCAGCTTCACGTTTGACATGCGAAACCGCTTGACGCAGACAACGGATCACAATGGACATACGGTTTTGTATGAATATGACCATAACAACAACAGGACGAGGATGGTTTACCCGAGCGGAGAAGAAGCGCTCTTTGAGTTTGACCATATGAACAGGCTTACCGCGCTGACATTTGGTGGAGAGACGAAGACGTACCAGTACAGCCCAAAAGGGCAGATCATAAAGGAGCTTTTCCCGTCAGGCCTGAGTATTGAATATGGCTACAACAATGCCGGATACCTCACGGACACAATGGAAGTGGCGGGAGGCCTGATCAGAAGGCAGATGACATTCACATACAGGGAAAACGGGCTACTCTCAAGCAGGACGCAGGAAGGCATTGATGCAGAGCGCAGGGAAGAAGTCGTAATGCACACCTATGACCGCTCGGGCAGACTCGTGAGAACGACGGTGTTCATAGAGGCAACGGGAAGCATTGAAACGAGAAACTATGCATATGATATTGCCGGAAACCTGATTACAGAAACGAGAAACGGCGAGCAAATCTCCTATGTTTACAATGCCAGAAACCAGATGGTACTGAAAACCGCGGGCAGTGAAGTGACGCGTTTCGAATACGACAGAAGAGGCAACCTCGTAAGGCAGACATCAAGCGCCGGAACGAAAACATTTGAATTCGACTCTGCAAACAGGCTTGTCTTTGGTGAAAACGAAACAGGCGAAACAAGCACATATGTATACAATGCGATCGGCGCCAGAGTATTTAACGAGCAGGTGAGAGACAACTTCAACGCAGGACATCAGAACGGCCCGCATTTTATAGGCAGCTGGGAGACAAGCACCACCCTTGACAGGATACTGAGGGACGAGCGAAACACATGGCAGAGAATCTGGGAGACGAATGTAGCAGGCACTGTCGTTCAAAACGACAGAGAGACAGTCACAAAACATTACCTGCCTGACTATACAAGCTTCGCGCTGCGTGATATATTTATTTATGAAGATGGCAGCTTCGTGCAGAGCTTTGTTTACGATGGCATGAGGCTGAGGCCTGTTGCTCTGATTCTTGACTACGCTTACGAAACACAGCGTACAGGAACAAGCCCGGGAGAGAACCCCGGCTCTGACATCGCAAGAAACGTCACAACGAAGATATGGTACCATGGCGAGCCGCTGATTTTCAGCAACCTCTTTGGTACGGACAGTGATGGCGAGATCAGATTCCATATGATCTACGATGACTGGGGGCTTGCGCAGATTGAAACAAGGCTTGACATGAACTTCCATGGGCTTGATAACATCAACAATTTTACAGGATACACGTTCGATCAAGTGCTTGGTATATATTATGCAATCAATAGGTTCTATGATGCAAACCTCAGGAGGTTCATCTCGGAGGATCCGATTCGCGATGGGCAGAATTGGATGGTGTATACAGCGAACAATCCGATAACATACATCGACCCACTCGGACTTTCACCATCAGTCGCACAAGCGGCGGCGATGGCAGAGCATGTTTATAGAGATATTCCGCTAAGTGATCCGCATGATCCAGACCGCAATCGTGCCCAGCGAACAGTAGAGGGCTGGCGTTTGATTGATATACATTCGGAAAGTGCAACGCAGCACATCGGGATATATATCAGAGACGGCGACTATTGGAGAAGACCTGTGGAGTTTGCTGTTGTATTCAGAGGAACTCCTGTATTCGATGGTCCGACATGGGTAGAAAATATGAGGGCGTATTTCACAGATACATCTCATGATCTGACCGATGCGATTGAGTTTGCGATATATTTTACGAATAAGGTGTGTGCTAAAGTAACGTTTGTAGGGCATTCAAAAGGTGGCGGAGAAGCGATTGCCGCAGCTGCTGCAACAAATGGACATGCAATTACATTCAACGCGGCGAATTTCAATTTTGAGGGACATGAATTAACAGCAGGAAATAGTATAATACGGAATTATTACGTTGAAGGAGATTTTCTTTATGGGCTAATCCGAGATGCAAGCATTGGCACTACGATATGGCTGCCTACGCAGCATTGGATGGTTAATCCAAACTACGTGCTTCCGCCAGCCAATCCGGGACTGCTGATTCCTGGGCTCATAAAGCAACCTATTCGTGTGCCGGATCCGGTTCGAAATCACCAAATAAGCGCAGTTAGAAGGGCAGTGGAGGCGAAATATGGTAGGTAAAACGACGAAGGGCATTTTGCAAATGGCACTCGCTACTATTGCAGGCGCTTTGGCGTGTACGTTGTTCTTCCTGTTTGTCGTTTCAGGCGCGTTCGCGGTCTTGATGCCTAATCCATCGAGACCGCAAATAACGTATGGAGAATTTCCGATTCGAGTGATATTTGAACTTGATGGTGAAATACAAACAATAGAGGATACTGTAATCGCAGAATTCACTGGATTTGAAAGTCTTGGCACAGCCGGAAGATATCGTGTGTGGACATCACGCCTTAAAAGTGGAAATGAGCGACTGGTTTTGTTACGGGTTGAAAATGAAGGATTGGTAACGGAGATTTCTGTATTTAGCGGACTACCGGATTCTTACATGGGAGACTTTACGTGGAGAAGCAGATGGGAACATGAAAGCTCAATAAGAAACGTCAGGTTTTTTGGATACATACAATGGGAAAATGACGATTTGATATCTGGAATCACTATTTCGCCAGAGGAAGTGTGGGAGAAATATAACTTACGAGTCATTGAAGTTCAACATAGCCCCTCAATAGAAAATACGTTTGGATGGCGGCGCTTCATACCTCGTTGGTTTCTGTCGTCAGGGTCGTGAGGATTGGCACGTGAAAAGCATCGTGGAGGTATACGGTGAGTAAAACGACGAAGGGCATTTTGCAAATGGCACTAGCTACTGTTGCAGGCGCTTTGGCGTGTACATTGTTCTTCCTGTTTATCATTTCGGGTGCGTTCGCTGTTTTGGCCCCTAATCCGTCGAGACCGCAAATAACGTATGGGGAATTTCCTTTCCGTTTGACATTTGAATTAGATGGTGAACTGCAAGTTATTGAGGACACTATAGTATGTGAATTTGTTGGGTTTGAAAGTCGTGGAACAGCCGGAAGATACCGTGTTTGGGAAGCACACCTTAAAAGTGGAGCTGAAAGAATTACACTTTTAAATTTGCGTCATTTAGAAGAAACAAACGAACTTGGCCAATTGATGCTGGAATTGTTTTTTGATTGGGGCAATGCAAACTATTATATGGGCGATACATCTCGCTGGCCAAGAGGAGGGCAGAACTTTTACGAGATAATGTTTTTGTTTCAATCTCCTGATGGTAGAATTGGAGGTAGTGCTTATGAAGCTGATGTGGCATGGGAAAAGTATGGAATAAGACTTATAGATTGGGAAGTAAGCTCACCCATAGAAAATACGTTCAGACATTGGATTTTACGGTTTCTACCGGCAAGTCCGTGATATTGTACCTGATACATTATGAGAGGTAATTATTTGTTAGACAAATTGTTGGATGGCAGATTCATATTTAACTTTATAATTTCATTTATAATCTATGCGGTAGTTAACGGGATCGGACTTTTTGTAGGTCTTCTATTGGGCATAGATGGAGCGCCAGCTGGTGCAACCAGAATATGGGCTCTTATATGGTTTGTTTGCGTACCGGTAGTTTTATATTTTGCCTTGGGTTCAACATTAAAACTGCTGGATAGTCATCGTTGGAACTATTTATCAGTCAGCAGCAGCTTTATCTTTTCGATCATTATAATATCAAATGATATTATATCGTATGGCAATGTAATTGAACCATTTGACGAGGACTGGGGATTTTTTGTAAATACTTCTTTTGGCTTATGGATTGTTCCGATTATTGATATGCTAGGAAGAAGCGGACTTTATATCATAGCGATTTTTCCGTCAGCGATTATGTGGCTCAGATTGACTGCAAAAGCTACGGGATTTGGCTCAAAAGTGCGTAGGTTGCTTAGGAAAATAAACACATTTTTTCCGGATGACTTATGAAATCAGTGATTTTGCACCATATATTATGATAACATACGGAAGAATTTAAACCATATAAGCTTTTCAAAAGTAGTATCTAATGATTACAGAAAGATGTAGAGGGAGTAGAAAAATGTTAAAAACCGTAAAACACGAAATGTCTTTGAATTCTGTAAAGCGCATCATCGCGCTGGTGATGCTGTTCATGCTCGTATTTTCAACAAGCGCAGCTGGTGTTGTCGCCATTGCCGAAGATGAAAACTATACCGACAACGAGCAGGTAGTAGTGGTGGATGAAGAATTCGGATATGATTATGACGAAGAAATCGGCGAGGAAGAAGTCAAAGAAGAAGTCCAGTTTGTTCTATCAGAACTTGGCGAGATATCCATTATGCCTTTGAATGCGATAAGAGTTTCCGGGAATGTAGGTATCGGCGGTGCGCCATGGAGACTGTACGAAAATGGGAGTTTGTATATAGATTCAGGAAGCATAACGTTTGAGAGCCTGAACCCGTTTCGTCCGTGGGATGATTACACAACCTATGTAAACAAAATCACAATTACCGGTTCAATCACAGCAAGTTCATCAATAACTGGACTGTTCCGCAATTTAACAAATTTAGAAGCAATAAATGGGTTGGATTACTTTGACACATACAATGTGACAAGTATGGGCGGCATGTTTCAAGAGGCATCAGGGCTGACATCTTTGGATTTATCAAGCTGGGATACAAGCAATGTAACAAGTATGATGTTGATGTTTGGCGGTGCATCGGGGCTGACGTCGTTGGATGTATCGGGTTGGGATACAAGTAGTGTAAGAAATATGGGTATGATGTTCCACGGCATATCGCTGACATCGCTGGATTTGTCAAGTTGGGATACAAGCAATGTGGGAGCGATGAACAGTATGTTTACAGCGGCATCGGGGCTGACGTCGCTAGATTTATCAAGCTGGGATACAAGCAGTGTGACAAATATGAATGCTATGTTTCACCTAGCAACTGGGCTGGAATCGCTGGATTTATCGGGCTGGGATACAGGTAGTGTTACAAATACGGGCATGATGTTTCGAAGCGCAACTAGGCTGGAATCGCTAGATGTATCACACTTCGATACTCATAGTGTGACAAATATGTGGTATATGTTTGAATATGCATCAAGTCTGACATCGCTAGATTTATCAAACTGGGATACAAGCAATGTAACGACTATGCGAGGTATGTTTGCAAATGCATCAAGTCTGGAATCGTTGGATTTATCAGGTTGGGATACAAGCAACGTGAATACTATGTGGAATATGTTTTTGGGAACAACTGCCCTAAGAGAACTGAGTCTTGGTGCAAATTTCACTTTTGTAGAAGGTAACCTCGCACACCTACCCCCTGTTCTGAACAATGCGACTTATACAGGATTTTGGGTTCACACCGTAAGCGGCGAGACGCGCACATCAGCGCAGATTATGGCAAATAACTTTACGCCGGGTACTTGGATATGGCAACAACGCTCAGGCGCGACTACAACGACCCCGCCAACACAACAGCCCAATGGCGGCGGTGGTTATTCGAATGGGGATTTCACATGGCAACCACCTTTCAATGTGCCAACCCAAAATGCACCAACCCCAAATATTCCAAATGAAAATATGCCGAATGAAATGATCATAGACGACATAGAAGTGCCGCTTGCGGAGGAGCCGATTATAGAGGGCGCGATTGCGGAAATAAGCGAAGCAATCGAAATAGAAGAGACCATTGCGCCACCTTCCAACGTGCCGCAAACAGGAATAACGGACAACAGAGTGATTCTGATTGTCAGCCTTTTGATGTCGCTCACGATCGCAATTGTAACAGCGTCAACGATGCGCAGGCCTAGAGCAAAGGCGAACCGTTAACGTACGAATTTTAACAACTCCGTATCTCACCGATGCGGAGTTTTTTATATCACCACCATCAAAAATGTGAATCCGCGCCAAAAACGTTGAAATTCATTCAATACCTCAGAATGAGGTAATGGGAGCGGCGGCGGATTCAGATGTCTCATTGTGAGACATTTGATCGCGAGGTTGATTCCTTTAAAATTTTGTCACCGAACATGGTTCTGCAAGTTTTCCGATACTCACTTTATTTCCCTCTATAATAAAAACTATAAGAAAAGTCAAACTTATTTCTCTGCACAGAAAATAGTTTGATTTTCGACATTTATTTTCTCGCTGCGCAAACAAATGCGGATACATTTTATTACAAAACATGTATTTTTTGATTGCGCTTGTGACAAAAGTAAGGTATAATAAAATAAGACAAATGTTAACGGTCATCATTAAAAATAGCAAGAAATAAAGCCTTCTAAAATGATGTCTTGTTTGCTCTTGAAATTTTTTAAAAAAAATTTTAAAATTTAATTCAGGTTTTCCGAACATCTCCCCTATAAGTAAGTATAAGGGGAAAATATGAGATGAAAGGAAGATTTCTATTGGATGGGGCAATGCAAATGAACAGCGGAAGACAATCGCCTGAATTTTCGATGCGGATAGAGATGCCGGAAGTGCCAAAAGCCTTTATAACCCGGGATAAGGTGAAACTCGTATTATGTCATACCGCCGAAGACTTTGGATATGAAGAACAGCAGGCGTTATACTTTTACTGTTTCTTGAATAAGCCGATCAGCGAGATTGCAGAAAAAATTGGGTTATCCCAATCACATGTTGTAAGCGTGCTGAGGCTTTATTCGGAAAGGTTGACAAACAAGCTGAACCTTTTCAAAAAAGCGTTGCCATACGATGCGGATGACGTATTGCCTGTCAGCGAAATACTTTTGCAATATGATAATAGCGAATTGGCCTGAATCAAACCGGCTATGATAAAAAAATTGGAGAGATAAGAACATGCCTATTGCCTACGGCGACCACAAAAACTTTGACAGTTTGATCGAACAGTTAAACAATGGTGACCCTGGTGCCTTTGAAGAAATCTACAAAA
>Ga0123355_10001497_pt1 | contig 32534 bp, 22 predicted proteins | sample TergutEmb28metaG_3_FD_89872 | JGI IMG/M metagenome (GOLD analysis project Ga0123355, IMG submission 89872) | Embiratermes neotenicus P1 segment gut microbial communities from Petit-Saut dam, French Guiana - Emb289 P1 | ecosystem: Host-associated > Arthropoda: Insects > Digestive system > Gut ...
GGAGTGGGACTGAGTCCCTTAATACTGCAGTCTCTGTACCTGTAACTAGTTGCAGCTGTGGAGTGGGACTGAGTCCCTTAATACTGCAGCCTCTGTACCTGTAACTAGTTGCAGCTGTGGAGTAGGACTGAGTCCCTTAATACTGCAGCCTCTGTACCTGTAACTAGTTGCAGCTGTGGAGTGGGACTGAGTCTCTTAGTACTGCAGTCTGTGTACCTGTAACTAGTTGCAGCAGTGGAGTGGGATTGAGTCCCTTAATACTGCAGCCTCTGTACCTGTAACTAGTTGCAGTAGTGAAGTGGGGCTGAGTCCCTTAATACTGCAGCCTCTGTACCTGTAACTAGTTGCAGCTGTGGAGTGGGACTGAGTCCCTTAATACTGCAGCCTCTGTACCTGTAACTAGTTGCAGCAGTGGAGTGGGACTGAGTCCCTTAATACTGCAGCCTCTCTGCCTGTACGTGACAACAACTGGTGTGGATCACTGGTGGAATACTAATACAGAGCAAGGAAAACGCAATTGCGCGGAGAACCTCTCCCAGTGTCATTGTGGCCACCACAAATCTGATGTGGACTGTCGTGGGATTGGATCCAAACCTCCGTTGACTATCTCCACACGTCCCAAGAATCTGAACGGCTTATGCTGTAGAAGTTTTCTGCCTTTCGTGGTACCTGTTTTGATAAGAACCCACACCATTTGCAACTAGTCTGATCAAATCACGGAGAATCGGAAGAGCGGGGCTCGTATGAAGCATGGAAGAGATTCAGAATGCGAAGAGATTGTGTGAAGGCTTGAACAAGACCGGAAAGCTTGATAGGGAGGTACTGTGTGTACGTGGAAGGATGAAACGGAGGGATCGAAGGTACAGAGTGGGAGAGTGCGGACTCGTACGTGAAGGGCTAATGGCGGGCTCTCGGGGACGTTCCGAGTTGCGTCCCAAGGTCTGCTCCGTGTAGGTCACACAGAGACACGGCCAGACGCACGGATCTGACCCACAAGCGAACCCGCAGCGCGGCGAGGGACACCACTTCACAGACACGCCACCCAACGTCTTAAGTTTTCGGCGACCACGTGATGAATAGCATTTCGTAAGCTGTTTCATATGCTTCGGTGGTAACTTTATTGTGTAAGTTGATTTCTAGCCCCAACCATTCTGTCTTCTGGGATACAAAATCCTGTTGGCTTCTTCTTGCATCAACCCCATATTTTCAAAACGTCACTACAAACAGGACATACAGCCTGACGAATTTCTCTTGATGCCTGCCGAGAACTTTCTTCAGCCCAAAACGAGATGTAAAATAATAATAATATTTATATTAATAAAACTGAAAGTAAAAAGTGATTGAAAATTTAAAATAAAGCATTTACCGTTTAATTAATATCTATTTAGTTTTTAGGCGCGTTCGCAAAATTGCGGAAAGCGGCTATTAGATTCGTCATGTCTGTCCGTCCGCATGGAACAACTCGGCTCCCACTGGACGGATTTTCATGAAATTTGATATTTGAGGATTTTTCGAAACTCTGTTGATAAAATTCAAGTTTCATTAATATCGGAAAAGAATAAAGGTCACTTTACATGAAGACCAATGTACATTTTTGGTCATATCTCGCTCATTTCTTCCTAGAATGAGAAATATTTAAGATTAGAACTGCAGAGAAAATCAAAACATACATTTTGTGGTCATTTTTTTTTTTTTTTTTTCATTTTATGAGATAATTTAGAAAAATACTTTTGAGCCGAGCAGAGCGCCGATGACAATCCGGGGCGTGCGCATTGCATGCTGGATACATGAGGCTACAAATAGACACTCAGGTTGTGTAATATTTATTGCTTTTGCACTGCAACAATGGTTGCGTTACGTTATACGTACACTGGCGGTCGAGCAATAAAATAAATGTAAAGCGTTATCTAGCTTCTTAATCAAAAAGAGAAATATCTTTGCGTCCATATGTCACTGTTTTGAAGTATTCCCTCTTAATATCGCTGTGCTCGCCTGTCCTTTCATGTCCAAAGCTTAAACCACTCCTTGTGCTTTAATTCTGTATTCATCTGGTAACAACTGCGGCCAAGTTTTTCATAGTTTACTATCAACCGTATAATAATATATAAATACGTATATGTATAGGGATATAAAATATATATTTAAAAGGATAACGTGCTTAATCTGCACGCTTGATTAGTCATTGGCACTGTGCCAACTTTTTATTAAAATGGACAGTGCGCACTCAGAATGGTAGATAACATGTCAAGCCACATGATCAGATTATATCAGCGCATGACACTACTTAATGCAGTCGTTAATAACTTGCAGAGTAGCATATATTAGCAGATACGTTTTTGTGTACTAATAATCAGGTTCAAAGCCACACTACAATTCAACAAACAGAGCTGGATCAGATCAATTTTTGTGCTCTACGTAGATAATGGATTTCAGATTTTAGTGCACAAAAAATAGCATAATATAAATTGAAATAAAAATTATTTATTTGGCATGAAATATTACGTTTTTAATTAGTTCACACATTGTCTGGCCTTATTTCTGTTCGCCGTGTTCAGGAGTTCAATTAACAAATTACACTGTCCCCGTAAAAAAAATTAGCAAACCGTTAGCAGAGTACCTTTCCAAACCACTGCTACTAACAACGCTCTGATTTGATTTATACATGAACCAACATATGTGTTTAATAAAATAAATTTATGAAAATATTATAATTATTAAACTCCTACATGTTTCGGCACCGGGATGCTATCCTCAGGAAATCTTTCAGATGAAAGGAATGCAAGCGGCGCCGTCGTTGGAATGATTTAAAATATAGAAATTCTGAAAGATACAAAATCGAAAAACATAAAATTACAGTGTTACTTACTTAGTTACTTACTTTCAGCTAGTCAAGAAATTCCCCACATCTTATGGAAACCGAAGGTCCATTACCTCATTCACAGTACCCAACACCTGTCCCTATCCTGAACCAGATCGATTCAGTCCATGCTCGCACGTCCCACTTCCTGAAAATCCATCTTAATGTTATCCTTCCTACACTTGGGTCTTTTAAGTGGTCTCTTTTCCTCAGGTTTTCCCACCAAAACCCTGTATATGCCTCCCCTCCCCCTCCTCTTTCTCCCCATACATGCTACATGCCCCGCCCATCTCGTTCTCGATTTTATCACCCGAACAATATTGGGTGAGCGTTACAGATAGTTAAGCTCCTCATTATGTAGTTTTCTCCAATTCCTTGTCATCTCGTTTCTCTTAGGCCCAAATATTCTCAACACCCTATACTCAAACACCCTCAGCCTACGTTTCTCCCTCAATGTTAGCGACCAAGTTTCACACCCATACGAAACAACAGGCAAAATTATAGTTCTGAATTTTTGTGGCATTCAAACTATGTGCTAGCCGTTCCAGACATCTGTCTCGATCTATGTGATCCGAAGAGTTCTCGTCCTGTAAATACGTTGTCACTGTTACTTTTATATAACTGAGTGTATGTATATATATATATATATATATATATAATTCACGGAAAATGAATTTATGTTGTGTACTGTACAGTAACATAATGTGGAAGTCGGTGAATTTGATTTTGGCCAACTGTCGCTTAATTTGCCCCAGTGAGCATCGCCGCAGATGGACATCGAACCAAGGTACCCTGGACCCAATTTTACACTAGAGCTGTTCGGTTTGTCCCTAGCAACCGGTACACAACTCTTGTAACTGAAAACAGACCGCTGGACCCGGCTAAATACCCTGATCCTCAGCAGCCTGGGACGCCGATACGCAACCTTATCTGGAAAGTGACCGCGGGACACAACTAGTATTTCCCAGGGCTGTTGATTGATACGGCAGTGAATATTCGGTAATATTTGAATGTCTTAGTGGGCGGGCTGTTATTGATACGGTAAGGAACATGTATATCGGAAGTTCTAGCGACGTGCTGTTATTGATACGGCAAGGAACATGTGGTATATCGGAAGTTCTAGCGACGTGCTGTTATTGATAAGGTAAGGAACTTGTGGTAAATCGGAAGTTCTAGCGACGTGCTGTTATTGATACGGTAAGGAACTTGTGGTAAATCGGAAGTTCTAGCGACGTTCTGTTATTGATACGATAAGGAACGTCTGGTATAGCGGAAAATATAGCGACAAACTGCTCCGACGACCACTTCCCTCACCGTCAGTGTTACAGAACGATACTTTAGGTCCTGCACTGCGTCCGGGCAAGTTCTGGGGCCCACTCGGCCTGCTATCTAGTTAGAATCTGGGTCCGTTGTCCCGCGGGTGAAGTGGCCGGGGCGTGAAGGTAACCAGTCACTTCGATCTAGTGCCGAACATTAGAAGAGACTGGAGCTACTTCTGCACAAAGTGGGCAAGGTCCAGTCGTTCATCTGTGGCTTTCCCTACGCATGGAACAGTGTTTTACAACGTTTGGAATTTTCTGAAATTTGTGTCTGACAGTGTACTTCTACTGAACGCTGTTACTCAACGGATGTTCATCGAAGAAAACTTAAAATAAATTGTCGGAAGTGAGAACTATGAATTGGTTGTTGGTAATAGTGTGGGATCCAAACGGGAAATGCACTCATAAATGACGTACGGAATTAAATACGGAGCAAATCACTGGCCCTTTAAACGACTACGCAAATGCAGCTGAAGTTTAAAGATGTGCTTCAAGTGTGATAACGCACGTTGGGCGGAATAACGAGGGTTCAGTGCACTGTCTTTGTGACGTCAGCATCCAGTCCCAAAATGCAACCGCACCGCTCCAGCGTGCCAGTCGTGTATCACGGAGCCATCTAGATGCGGTTTAAGAAACTGTTTGGCCTTCCGAACGTTCGGTCTCGTCTGTGCCTTGTGTCGATGCGTTTAGCGTTCCTTTTAGTGAGGAGTTGCTGCAGTCTGGACGAGCCATTGTTTCTTATTATCAGCTTACCTGACAGTGGAGACATTTTCCGAACCGCCGTAGATAATAACAAAAGTAACGGGGACTTGCCAATGGAATGGGCAACCGAGGAATCTGGGTCTGATCGCCAGTAGCGGCGGAAAATATCTGTCTTGTCTACACTGCCCATATTGTTTCTAGGACCCATCCATCCTTATCTTAGGGTGGTAAAACTGATCACCTCCACTCATTTCTCCGGCTAGGAATACATAAACTTCAGACCCCTGTACACCTTCATAGCGTGGTGCCAAAATAATCGCAGGGACTTTGGCTTTAGGATTTTGAAAAAAAGAAACTGCGACTGTGCACAAGGTCCGACAGAATTGGTGCCTCCTCCACAATTAACATTCCTGTTTCTAACTCAATACAGTCTTGCAGATACAGTAGAACTCCATTTATCTGGACTAATTGGGAGGGTGAGTCAACCGGATATGCAGAGAATCCGGATAATTGGATTTTCTTTGAAAATAGGCTGCATTGGCAGTTTCGTGTGGTAAAAATTTATACAAGTGGCTATTTTAGGCTACGTATTTATTTACATACAAATAAAACATTAAGACATAATTCCGTATATTTATTTGAGAGTTGGGGGAAAAATTTAAGCCATACAAAGATGTAGTACAATTACAGTAAGAAAATGTTTATCCAAAGGGCCAAGCCGGTCTGGATAACCAGCGTTCGGATAAGTGGGGTTCTACTGTACTACTTATTCAAATATTTTGTGTACAATGTACGTAGTGTCTTTGATAGCTGGGTCAGTAATTTGATTATGAAGCGGACGGCAAGTGTACAGTTCCCGACGATGATGTCCGAATTTATTTATTCACGATTATAACCATATCACATCTCATTACGTGAGCCTCATATCTTGTCAGCACCAAAAGTATTTCTTTACCATTGTGAGAGCTGTTCAATAAGTATGGTTCCCTAGGTAATGAAAGTTAAATGAGAAGTTGTTACAACATTAAATGCAGATCATTATGCCAATTAATTTTGCGACATGATCACTGAGCACATTGATGGATTTGTCCCATATTGGCACCCATTGAAAATTGCTGTCATGGTAGAAATCAGACTTCTGCATTCACAACCCTTCGTAAATAGCCATTTCCAGTCCCTTGTTACCGTTGAATCAATGCCATCCAGAGTGCTGTGTCAGTGGCCCAAACTAACTACAGGCCAACTGCCATTTCAGGGCAGTAGAGTAGATGGTCCAGAAATTCCCAGCTTTACAACTGTCTTGTAATCATCATTGTATATATCCATTCGACCATTTTCAAACTGCACTATTTTCTGTCATACTGCACTCTCATTATGCTGTCACCATACACCCCTGTGAGCTGGTGCTGAATTTTTATGGAGAAAACTCGTTCCGGCCGTAAAATTAAAATTACACTTCAAACTTCTCCTGTGGGACCAAATTTCTAATGGCATTGCTATTGGACATGAAGTTTTTCTTGAATGGCATGCGACTCACTCTTGCAACATCTGATGTGTATTACCTCTACTACGCTTGCTACCATGCACAAAAAAAAAAAAAACCTGTTTTAACACAGAAGTTAAGTTTGGTAATGTCCTTAGTTTACATGCGTCACACATCCATGTTACCTATTATGTCAGCTTCTGACCCTGTCAGTACGATATGCATGTTGGCTGTGCATGGGCCTGAGTGTGAAACAAGCCACACACTTGAACTCAGAATTTTTGGTGATTTATGGCCACGTAACCCCCAGTGGGTGGTACTTAACGCATGGAGACAGCTGTTAGTGTTGTACGTTCAGTATGTGTGTATAATACTGCTGGTGCTAAAATTTTAATTTTTCTGTTTTTAAACTCTTTGAACCTGGAGTTTGTCGGAATGATGTGTAAAATCGCTGTGTCTACCTTAAGAATACATTGTGTGGACAATGTAGACTTTATTAATGTTGAAACAGTTGGTACATATAGAAACCACAGCGAATTGAGGATTAAGATGTGGCCATCCTCAGCGCTGCAGTGCATGTGCATCTTTAACCAGGAACTAAATATAACTGAAACAAAGGTTTGTTCCTACAAAGAAGACTACTCATATGTCTCCAGCGGTTTGTAGAGAAGTGAAATAATTGTGCCAGATGTTGCATTCGAGTGGTTAACCCTTATATTCCCCATTGGGTAGGCTTTGGGTTCAGATATCAGCCTACAGACTGACTGATGTTTCCCATGATTGTTCCCAGTCCCTCCAGGTAGAAGCCAGGATAGGACCTCCAATAGGCCACAGCTGATTCTGTTCCCATCATTTTACATTCATCATTCACTGATCACACTGTTATTAGATGTTGTTATAGGCGGGGCTACTGCCGGTGTCATTCATTAAACCCTAAATAAATAAATAAATAAATAAAATGCTTAGTTAATAAATCAAATAAAATGGCTTACACAACAAACCACTGGCACTTTTTATTGTAGCTACATGTTTCTACCTTGTAAGGTCATTATAAGGCAAACATTCGGTAACACTTAAAAAGAAAGATATATTCAGTGTAGCGATTCGCTACGGGATGGACGGTCCGGGGATTGAATCCAATGGGGACGAGGTTTTCCACACACCTCTAGACCGGCCCTGCGGCCCACCCAGCCTCCTATGCAATGGGTACCTGGTATTTCCCAGGGGCAAAGCAACCTGGGCATGGGTTTAGTAGACCTATACCTCAACTCCCCTTCTGAGCCCTTATGGCCTGTTCCACGGTGAACTTTACCTTTTTACTGAATGTTAGGCTGATGATGACCTTCAAGGTCGAAACATCTCACCACAAAATAAAAAGCGCCAGTGGTTTGTTTTGTCAGTGGTTTTATTTCATTTAATACCTGACCACAGTATGACACAGTGGGATGTATAGCTTTAAAATAAAATGCTGTTTGACTTTATGATAATTTGGCTGAATGCATAGTAGATTCTTTTTGCTTGCAGATTAGCATATGAAGGCCCTGACATACAAAGCAGCATTTTTTTTCAGATGCAATGTGAAGTCCGAGTTGACTCTATTCCTGTGTTTTAAGACAGTCATTAAACATTGTTTCTGTTTTTAGGTCTGAAATACTTACATTCTGCCCGCATTCTTCATCGAGACATCAAACCTGGCAACCTGCTTGTTAACAGCAATTGCGTTCTGAAGGTAAGGATTTAATACCAGTCACTGGAAGGTTGGGTTAGTTTTGGAATGGGACAAGCATGCACGCGCGCGCGCACGCTCGCACACACACACACACACACACACACAGTGCTGAAGTGGGCTGTGATGGAAATTGTCTGTACTGTTATTGGTTGGTTGCTTTCAGCTTCTTTGCATTCACAAGAGAAGACTACAAAATGAATGCACTATATTTTGCAGTATATGTCTGTCCGTATTTTTTAACTGAACAAATTAGCATGATTTAAAATTGTCGATGTTCTTTGCAGTAGGACGGGTCACAGTATGTATTCCATCAACTGTACTATAATTAGGTACAATAACATACAATTGTATGCAAACATACAAACATGCAAGAGGACTACCACATGTTTGTATATTATTGTATCTAATTATAGCACAGTTGTTGGGATATGTACTGTGACCTGAATGAGTATGATGTTTACAAGATTTCATGAAATTTGTTACCGGTAAATTTAAGTAAAATTTGTCCTCAGTTTTGGTTATAGCTGGACAAGAGCAGTGAAGGTCAGCATGTGTTTCTGTGTTCATTTTAAGCATAACTAAGACAATTGTCAGACCGGAAAATGTTCAAAACAAAATAGAAATAGAGAAAACTGAGGCACATTTTTAAAGCCTAGTAAACATGCTGTAATTGTCATACAGTTTTCTGAATAATTAAGTTGGATGTGGATGAGTGGTCAGATAAGACTCTCACCACCCACAGTGCCCCACAGTGCCAAAAAACAGAAACAAGAAGACAGGCAATGTACATATAACATAACAGTGAGGTGCATTCACGTTACCGCTGTTGCCATGGAAAAGCAGTTTGTATCACATGTTGTGTGTGTATGTGTGTCTGTGCTGTTTAGTTATCCATTGTGCAAAGCACGTGCACTGTATTATATTGTCATATGTGGCCCTCTCTGGCTCTTATATCTTTCCACATTATCTAATAAATGGTATAATTTTTGGAATAAAGTTATTGAACAAAAAATGTGCTTCTTGATTTTTCCCGCAACTTTTGTGTGAAACATATCTCGCTGTAAGAAGAATTCAGTAAGATATCATTATAAATGTGCATATGTCTTCATGTAAAGTGCCCATTATTTGTGTGAGGTTGTATTGAATTCCTCAGATATTAAATTTCATGACACTCCGTCCAGCAGGAACCAAGTTGCTCCATGTGGACAGTCAGCCAGACATGACATAACTAATAGCTGCTTTTCGCAATTTTGTGAACACACCTAAAAATAAAATTTTTGAAATAATGGAACATACCTCTATATGATTTGAAAAGAATATCCTGATGTTGGGTTTATGATAAGCCTAAACGTGTAGGGCTTTATTATAAAAACAAAGACATTTGTTTGATCAATAAAAGGAATATCTTAGGCTGGGTTACAATTGATTTTAGTCTTCTTATTAAACCAAAGGGAATGAATGCACCAGAGTTGTTACAATGTATCATCTCCTGGCTCTTAATATGAAGATAATTTAAAGCTTTATGTTTGTATAAGTTCTGTTTAGTGCACATTACAGAAATTTTACCGCATGCAGTCTTCTGTCTTAGTTGTTGAATATACAGGTCTGTGGAATGTTCATACTTTAATCTCTGTGGTTCTGAAAGCTGTGGAAATGTTTTGCTATGGGAATAAGTATAATAAGTATCTGTAAAGTTATAAGTGCTGTATCCCACCCATTTGCCTATTTTCATGTCAGATTTTTGGTTATAAAGAATTTGTTTAAAAAAGATAGTTGAAGTGTCCACCATATTGATTTTCTGTGTAGAGATGTGATAGTGTGGTCTGTATGGTGACTAGGCTATTGGCAGGGCTACTGAGGTATCATACATGGACACAGTCTTCGTTTTCAGTGGGTATCAGAAATAGAGAGGCTGGGGTTTGAAGTTGACAATTCACTGCTGGGTTTAATAAATGGCACCATACCACCATTCCCCCGTATGCCTTTTGGTGCATAAGGAAAACTTTGCCAACTTCAACTATCAAAACTTTGCCATACTTTACTTTTTTTTTTTAATATTCTGCCTGTAAATTTTAAGTTTCCAGTGTTTGGGCCATAGAATTATGTTACTTTATTGTGCAGCACATGCAGTCATGTTTTTTGTTGTGTTTGAAGATCTGTGACTTTGGTTTGGCACGCGTAGAAGAGCCAGATCAGTCAAAACATATGACACAGGAAGTCGTAACACAGTACTACCGTGCACCAGAGATTCTGATGGGAGCGCGTCACTATTCAGCCGCAGTTGATGTATGGAGTGTGGGCTGCATTTTTGGAGAACTGTTGGGAAGACGTATCCTGTTCCAGGCGCAAAGTCCAGTCCAGCAGGTATGTTATACATGGCACAGGAATGTGTCTGTTTCAGCACAATAGTTCTGCATTCTACAGGATTGTGTCTGTTTCAGCATGTGAGTTGCACATTCCACAGGAATGTGTTTCAGCAGGTGAGTTCTGCATTCCACAGGAATGTGTTTCAGCAGGTGAGTTCTGCATTCCACAGGAACGTGTCTGTTTCAGCAGGTGAGTTCCATGTTCCACATGAATGTGTTTCAGCAGGTTAGTTCTGAGTAGTCTGGAACACATCTATTCAGAAGATTAATTCTGCAAGGTGCAATATCTTTGGAAGGTGAGTTCTGCAGGCACACAAGTCCATTATGCACTTTAATCCTGCAGGAAAATGATTATGTCTGCTCATCAGGTTATTGTGCGTTTGCATTGTCGATTCTATGGGCTAGAATTCTGAACATGCTGTAAAGTTTTGTCTCTAATCTCTGTTTCTTCCATACAGTGAGTTATGTAATGAAATTTGAGGTTAATGTCTTTTTTTCATCTAGAGTGACATGCAGTATAGGTGGGTACCAGCATTGGCAATTTTGAGGTTTACATGATAACTAAATTAAGCATTATGATATTCTACTCTGTAGTTACTGTATAGTTTGGTAGGTGTGTGTCGTCTCTGTTGAGGGACTTGCTGCATCTGTTTTGTGGGAAGGTCTAAGGCCTGGAAGATGGAGGAACCAGGTTTCTCACTAACATTGTCACATCCCATAAGACCATAAGTGAGATAAATTTTACCAGATTTATGTATATATGTAAAATGCAGATGAGATTATGTCAGTCCTTTGGAACTGGAGCTGGAATGTAAATTTTAGCACACCTTTTATGTAAAATGTGAATATTTTATGGCCTGTAAAAGATATCACTGTGATGTACATGTCATTTTGCAGAGAAATGGACAGAGATTTGGCGGCTAGTCTTAAAACACGTAATTATGTTTTTTGACAGAATGTGTGAAATATGGTCATTGGGTGGTGGTGGTGGTACTGGTGTCCAGTATGTATATATAGGATGGGCTGTGGCTTGAGGTTAATAAACATTTGTGACCTCCATATCTACATAATTTATGCCTTCTTCTCCATGTAAGTGTGCATGTTCAGTACGTTCAGTTCATTCATCATCCTCCTGTCATCATTACCAAGCCTAACTTTTGTTCCCATTTGTAGCTTGAGCTGATCACTGAGCTACTGGGCACTCCGTCACTGGAAGACATGCGCTATGCTTGCGATGGTGCTCGTACCCACATGCTGCGGCGAGCTCCCAAGCCTCCCTCCTTAACAGCACTGTACACCCTGTCATCGCAAGCAACACACGAAGCAGTACATCTCCTCTGCCAGATGCTAGTGTTTGATCCAGTAAGTACTGTCACTGCTCTTATAATGTAATGTCATGGCTTAAACATGATTGATAAAGTGCTGCTAAGTTCATAATCAGGTAGAGGGAATTTTTTAATTTCCTGATACAAGGTGTTGGTACTTATGTTTAAAAGAAGGGGGGATGGGTAATGGAATTAGTATTGCTTGATGCATAAATGTACGCCACTGCAGGAGTGCAGTATACATTCGTTGAGAGTTAGAGTCATAAACAGTAATGCACTTAGTGATCATTAAAGATATAATGGTCTGTAATTGAGTTGTTAAGAAATGTCAATGTGAATTATCATTTGATGTGTACAGTATCATCAGTTTGATGGTTGTCATCCCATTGTTTTTTAATTTCGGTATGGATAAACACACAGACTTTCCATCTAACATGACAGTTCACTTTATTGCAACACAGCTACATGTTTCAGGAGGCCACTACAGAACCGTCAGGAGGCCGTTAAATAAAAACATTTAAAAAATGGTAATCATGGATACAAAGTATACACTCCATTTATTTTTGTGAGATCTCAAAAATTATGGAAAATTAGTTAATATGCTTCCTTACTGTGCCAGTTAGTAGCTATTATTTGTATAAAATCATCTATTTTTAAAATTCATTATGTATAACAGCTTACATTTTGTATTTTAATATCTGTCATAAATTCGAAAGTTTGTTCATATTTTCCTTATTGTGAGGTCTGCTTTTTCTTTGTTCAATCAATTTTTGTTGCAACACTTTTATGTAGAAGGTTTAAGTTCACACAGAGTATATAAGCTTTTAAAACACTTTATTATCCAACAGATGCACAATTATATAATTCGTAGATACAATTAGAATTATTATAAAATATTTTAAATTGCTCCAACATGTTTCAGATCACAAGGGATCCATCATCAGGGAGCTTTATAGAGTGCTTGGCTAAAATTACAGGCTTGGCTAAAATTACAGTAATGGTTACTGTAATTTTAGCCAAGCACTGTATAAAGCGCCCCGATGACGGATCCCTTGTGATCCGAAACATGTTGGAGCAATTTTAAATATTTTTAAATATTTTATAATAATTCTAATTGTATCTACAAATTATATATTTGTGCATCTGTTGGATAATAAAGTATTTTAATCGTCATTGATGCACGGTACAAACATGAAGATTATGTAATCTCTTGGTATTGATTTTTAGTATTTCAGATCATCATCTATTGTTCCTCCACATCTAAATAGTGGGGAGTAGCTTGTAATTTCACACTAAGTTAAACATGTTCTGTATCACCAAAGGAGGATCATCTTGTATGCAAGGTTGTCTTATGTTTGGATACATACAGTCTGTTATCGACCTCGTCATTGTACTGGCACCTGGGTTGTCACAAGGGATGGAATAAATACGCATAATTAAACTAACTACAGTTGTCGAGTTTTGATATTGAGAACGTACGAATATACCAGTCACTTAAAATGCATTCTTTCACATATCTTAAGAAAGCACTGTATCACCCGAAAGAGGTATGTGTGCTGTTTTGATAATTAATTCAGCTGTAGGGTTCTGTTCTTTAGGGATTTCACACAACATAATTTGGTAGATATTTTTATCTGAAATATTGCTACTCATCTACCAAACTACATGGCGTCTTATACTAGGAAAACGTGCACGTATATACTATGTACATCTGCATGGGCTGGGATAGCTCAGTCAGTATAGCGATTTGCTACAGGCTCCAGCCTGTAGCAAATCAATCCAGGGATCAAATCCTGGTGGAGGCGAGATTTTCCGCACCTATCCAGACACCCTGGGGCCCATCCAGCCTCCTATAGAATGGGTACTGGGTCACTTTCCCAAGGTTAAAGCAGCTAAGGCATGGCATTGACCACCCACCCACATCTAACATCGAGGTTAAAGAAAGAGTAGAGCTGTACGTCTGCTCCCCCTCTGGGCCTTTGTGGCCTATTCTGTTGTGACCTTTACCTTTACTATGTACATCTGCACGTGCACGCACGCACACACACACACACATGTGTTTGTGTGTGCTGTTGTACTGTGCAGAATGAGATATCTTTGTACATGAAGTTATAATCAAAGTATGTATGTAAAACTGGACAGTTAACAGGCAGGAAAGGTGTCCAGTAACAAGGCACGTTTATTCATTTCATTGTTTCATGGTACAGAATTGTTGAATTATGTGGTACAGCTGAAAGTATGGAGCATTGTACTAACTGCACACAACAAGACATGCAGCAATCAGTAGTCACAGCATGTCAAAAATTCCCAGCTTTCTGTGGAACATGAAGTTTTATTACCATTTTTGCAAGAGCCAACAATTGGACCCTAACCTGAGCCATTTCAATCCACTACACACTATCACATCCTATTTCTTTGAGATCCTCAAAGTATTTTCTTGCCTTTAGATTTTCACCCCTGTTAGCTCAGTCGGTTAGTGACTTGCTAGGGCTGGACAGAACAGGGATCAAATCCCGTTGGGGGCGAGATTTTCCGCACCCATCTATAATGGCTGTGGGGTCCACCCAGCCTCTTATTCAATGGGTACCGGGTCATTCCTAGGGGTAAAGTGGCCAGTGTATGGTGTTGACCACCTACCCCCATCTAGCGCCGAGGTTAAGGAAAGAGTAGGGCTATACTTCTACTCCCCCTCTGGGCCTTCATGGCGTGTTCTAGGGTAAACTTTACCTTTACCTTTACTTTAGATTTTCACCCCAACATTTTCCATGCATATACCATCTCGCCCAAGTTTTGTACAACTTGGCAGAAACGCAGAATGAATGTAGGAGACGGAGGTGCACATGTGCTATATGAACTGTGTGTTTCATTTTGTAGGACAAAAGAATAACAGTGGTGGACGCTCTGGCACACCCGTACCTGGATGAAGGGCGGCTACGTTATCACTCATGTATGTGTAAGTGTTGCTGCACGACGCTCAGTGGTATGAGGCAGTACACGTCTGACTTTGAACCCGTTGCTCCCCACAGCTTTGATGACCTCTGGGAGAAGAAACTTACTTCTGTTCAGCAGGTTAAAGGTGAGACTAGTCAGCCCTTTAAATGGCAGTATCAAGTGCTGGAGTATGCAGATGCTCCTGGCTTTAAACTATAGTTAAATATCCCTTTGGTCACAGCTGAGTTTTTATTGTTTTCAGAATGTAGCCAAAATATGTCTACTAAGTTCTGGGAAAAATAAAAGCTTAGTTATGATTGGTGGATTATTCCAATACAGGTGTGCATCACTTAACACGGGGCTGTGTTATGAGAAATGTGTTGTTAGGCGATTTCATTGTTGTGCGAACACAAACCAAGCTAGTATAGCCTACTACACACCTATCCTATATATAGCCTATAGCTCCTAGGCTACAAGCCTGTCCAGCATGTTACTGCACTGAATACTGTAGGCAGTTGTAACACAATGGTAAGTATTATAATATTATATTATAGTATCGTAATCTTATGGGACCACCATCTTTTATGCAGTCCATCTTTGACCAAAACGTCACTATGCGGCCCATGCCCATACTTTATTAACACAATTGGATGATTAGAAAAAAAAGTTGTGCATTTTCCCCACAGTGTATGTAAGTGTTTTGTATAGTTCTCACATTCAACAGCGATTATTTTCTTGAAGAGTGTAAACAGGTTCGTCTTTGTAATGGAGATGGACTCTGTACTGTCAGGTAGGAGCTGAATTTTATATGTGGTATAGATGAACTTCAGGATTGAAAGGGTAAATATTCAGAAAATCCTACCTAAAACTTTCCATCCATAATCTGTGTGTTTTGAATTTTACATGAACAGCTGACCATTGTTTCTGATGTTGTTTCATGAAATTTTTTCTGTGGAGTAAAAAGTTGAATTTTGGAGAGAGAAAACGTGGTACAGGGCAAAGTCTGGGGAATGCAGAATGTGTGGGGACAACAGCAGTGCAGTTGGTACAGTTTCATTTCCTTTGCATGTAAAAAAGAATGAACATTCTCCATGTGCCCTTCATCAGGATCAGTTGTACAACTTGTTGTCCCTTTTGGGTGAATTTGTGATGCATAGTTCCATCAAGGTCAAAACACAACTGTTCTTATACAGTCAAGCCAGCAGCAGCACATTTCTTTCAGCATTCATACTGTCTTATCCCCTAACTGCAAAAACCCCACATCTTGTACAAACAACTACCATCTGTCAGAATTATTATGGCACACCACTCCTCTACTCTTGCTTCCTGAGGCAGCAACAAATTGTTATAGTCTGCCCCTGTAGGATGGTAGTGCCAACAAATTGTGGTTGCCTACCCCTATTTTCTGAACCCTTGTGCCATTTTAGTGCCAACAGACTATTGTAGCATGCCCCATTCACTGAACCCCTGTGCCATTGTAGTGCCAACAAACTATTGTAGCATGCCCCCATTCTCTGAACATCTGTACTGTTGAATTGCCAACATGCTGTTGTAGCTTACTACCATTTTCTGAGCCCTTGTGCCATGGTAGTGCCAGAAGACTGTTGTCGCATACCCTCATTCTCCAAACCCATGTGCCATGGAACAGGTACAGGAAACTTCTTTTCCTCCATTTTTCCTTGATATATGTGTGTGTGTGTGTGTGTGTGTGTGTGTGTGCGTGCACACATGCGCGCATGGGTGCATACGTATTTCAGGAATTTTGATCTGAGCTATGAATCTGTTAATGTATTACTCTGAGCTATTAATGTTTGCCTTTGGTGTGCTTTCAGAGGAAATGCACAAGTTCATTGCAGAACAACTCAATACCAGTAGAGTCCCGTTGTGCATTAACCCTCAGTCTGCAGCTTTCAAGAGCTTTGCCAGGTAAGGCTGCTGCAGGCTCAGCGAGAGCCATGTGGTGGACCGATGAGGCAGGCGGCGGCTGACTGAAGACCTTCACTACTCTTACTACTTCTACTACATCCCTTCCCCGATAACGCTAATGCTATAAACCATGTTGCGATCTCCGGAAATGCTGAGGGTACAGTCCACGCCTTCCTCTATTTTCATAGATTATTGAAGTGCATTCGGTTCTCAGCATGCGCTTGCAGGCCACATGACAAATTTTCTTCTGGGAACCTTTCTTTTTCTTTTTATATGTACATTTTTTGATAGGACAAATTTAAAATATGTAATAATTGTTGTGTAAAAGGGGTTGAAATTTTTTATAAAAATTGAGAGCTGACTGCACTCTACATGAGAAGTAATGAACCTGTTTTCAATAAAGTAACCAAAAGGATTTTTGATCAGATTGTCTACACAATGTGCAGCCAGTCATTTTATCTTGAAACGTAGGATAACAGAAAACAAATGAATGTTATAAATGACTGGAAATGGGGTGAAGGTACAGGTAAAATGGTCCCTGTGCTGAATTAATCACCACAGCATAAAGATTGTATGGGGGAAATGGAGATATAGTTCCACTTTACTTAAATTAGGCACCAAATGGAGGCGAGTGGTTAGCTTCATGCCCTGACTGCTTACCCTCGAGGATAGAGCTCCCAATGCCCATTCAGTAGAGGGCTGGGTGGGCCCAAGATCCAATCTGGATGCAGTGGGAAAGAAAAAAATTTCCTACCCCAACAGGGAATCAGATTCCTGTCATACTGTCTGTAGCCAGCCACTGTACTGTCTGAACCTACCTTGTTGTAGGGTAGTTAGATAGTTGGTTGATAAAGTAATAACTTTTGCACAGCTCTCATTTATAAAAAGAGCTAATGTTTGAATGATGAAAGTGCAGTATTGATAACAGGTTGTAACTGAGATTGAGTTCACAAATGGAAGTTATGCAGTGTTTCTGTTAGTGACACTAAGTAACACTGTGATTTTCTTTTTCTTTTAGCTCTACAGTTGCCCACCCGTCTGAACTGCCTCCCTCACCCCATCAATGGGAGTGACATTACCCTCACCCTAGTTTGCAATTGTGAAATGCTCTAGTGTACAGTCGTCACTCTTGTCCGATGGTTGGGGTGCTTCTCTTTCGCCCGAGTGGTGTATGGCCTATCACCTCACACAAAAACCTCATTTAACACGTCATGTTTTTGGGAATCCAAACCAATTAACCGCATTAATGAGTTTTCCTGTAGATTGAAGTCCCATGGGAACATCAGGATATGGATTCCCAAAGAACTTTCCTATTTGTCAGGAACAGGTACTAACTTAAGTTGGTTTTTTTTTTTTAATATCTGTGTAATTATGGTGTAGTGTGGGTGTTTGGATGTGTATGTGTGCGTATGTATGACACTGGTCAGAATAGAGGGAGCAAGTACCGCTGAATCAGTGGAAAATTATATATAATTGAGCCAGTAGTGGTATTAACAGTGAAGTTCATTTTGAAAGTCTGCTGAGGATCTGGCAGCAGAGTGTGAAACAGAAATGCAAGCCTGTTGTGATTATCACAGGAGTATGTACTGTTGAATGGTGGAAATGTGACTGCAGGAAATACAGAAAGGCTAGCTTGATGTGCTGTGACATCGCAGTGATGGCCAGTTGATGTCATCAGCATCTGTGTTATGTGTCGTCTGTGGATTCACATAATGTGAAATGAGAAAATTCCATGTTGTGCTTCAATAAGGAGGAATTGATGAACTGTGGGTCAACTAGGTGAATGTTCTGTGATCCCGGGACAAGTCGAGATTTCAAGTTGCCTCTCTCATGCAGCAGAATTTTTTCGTTTATTTTATTTTGTGATAACTTGGAGGTTATTTTAGATGGACATGATGTTAATGGATTCCACAATTTTTAGTTTTGCCCCTTTAACATGAGGGCCATAGAAAGGTGTATATACAACACAAGTTTTTAATTTTCTTTTTTTATTTTAAATTTATTGGTACTGTAAAATCTGTGATTTGCTGAGAACACCTGGAATTTTAGGAAAAAAAATATTCTAGTATGTGTCATTAATTTGCAATACATTCAGAATGTTCTCTCGTAGAGACTGATGTTATTGGAATATTTTTTAAATGAGTAATGCATTTCTGTCTGTTAGGGTGTATGTAATTGTGAATTGTGTTGTAGATCATAAAGATTTGTAGAGTGCAGTATGATGATCATGTAAATAGTTGTACAGCAAGTCATTGATGTTCATGTCCCAGTCTGCATTGCCAGTAAGCTGCATGTAATGGAAATGTATATACATTTTACAACAGGCTGAGTGGAAGGCAGAGTTTATATTTTGGTTCTGCCATGTTGTAGTGTCTTTACTAATATTGACTCTGAAGAAAAGAAACAATAGTTTTTAGAAGGATTAAGATAACAAACTTCCATCGATCTCATAATCAACAACTTAGTCATCTATGTCAAAATATTTTTTTTTTTTTAATTTTTAATTTAAGTGAATGTTTCCTATTACATTAGTGTTTTTTTATACATTTGCACCAGATTTTTATGGTGAACTGTGAACAAATGGGCATTGTTGTGTCTACACCTCCTTAACAATAGTTTTCCATCTCATCACTAACGTCAGAATGGCGTTGGTGGCTGTACATAAGTCTGTGTGTCCTCAGAAACTACTTGCGAGTGAGTCACTGTGCATTGATATTGTACAACTTGTTTATCTGCTCCTGTTTATCATTTTCATGTTTTAATTCACACACACACACAATGTTGTACATCATTTTGGGAATTTAGTGATCAAAATGTGATGCAAAGCAGTCAAGTCATTGTGTTATCTTATTTCCTTTTACATCCGTTGCTGCTATTTGCTAAATCCAGGCCTGTTGATTGTGATTATTGTATGAACAATATCAAGATATTTTACACAGTAAATGTCTAAAGCTGAAAGCACCGAGACGTGTGAAACTGGGTCGTATTTATACGGAAATTTCCACTAGTGATCAGTTCATGTGAAATAATTGAAACTTCACTGTAGAAGTCTACGTACTATTGCCTTTGAGTTCTCTAAATAGGTTAGGTTAGACGTAGATTTAGATTATATTATTGTAGAATAGAATAGACATAGGTCAGGGAAGAAATAGATACTGAATCTTGTTCTGTTCATCTTACAGAGGCCTTAACAACAGACACTAAAAGTAAGTTAACTTCCTTGTGATATGTGTGTTTGTATATATACACATCATCTCCTGTCTTGATTTCTGATTTTGGAGAATGGGCATTGCAAAGTAATTTTAAATTAATGTCTCCGTTTTTGCCAAAGGATGAATTATTCAAGCTGTTTTCATTCCTCGATAAGTCTTAGAATAGTTAATACCTTGAATGTTAACACAATGAAGTAGTTGTTTAATTTGCCACCAATCACTGCCATTTGTATCTGGTCTCTGGATCACCTCTTTCTGCAGGAATGTTGCTGTCCCTGCATGAACAAAATGCATTCCTTGATTGTACAGTGTGAGTTATGATGGATTTTATTGCCACCGTGTACAGATTGATAAATTTTGGCATTGACAATAGTAAAAGCGATTATTGTAGTCAAATTGCTGGCACCATATAATTTTAATCTGGATGACAGGAATGAGTTAGCATAGTAATTTGTGCTACGTGTTGTAAGTCGGTTTAAACAGGGGCATGAAAAAAAAATCGAATTTTCTAAATCATTGAACATTAATTAGTATGTATTACAGTATGTTACCTTGGCGTATCAGAATTCAGGCAAATATTCATGAAACTTGATTTCAATTTTTCCAATTGATTGAAAGATAAGTCTGTTGATGTTCTTATCTTGGTTTCAGACCATTGGGGATTTGCTAATTGAAGAGCATTTTAAAATTACTTGATGGTTTGCAGCAGTATTTGCACAAGAAGGCCTTGTGTCTGTGTTCGGATATCATCAGTGTAGGGGCTCTTATTGATGGTAGGGAACTTTATAATTCAGGAATTCAGTCAGGATATGTGCAAAAATAATTCACTGCACATATATGATCCATAAACCTTTACAAAGTAGTCATATGTGAAAATGTCATGCTATTTTTCATGACAAGCAAAATGTAGTGAAACTCAAAACTTGGATAGGTACAGAGTAACATTGCCAACATAATTGGTGTTCTCCAAGATAAAATTTTGTAATTTGAAAGAAGATTTTTTACAAAGACATAGTATTTTTCTGTTTGTCAAGTTTGACTTTTTTCAATTCAAGTTTTATTGAAAGAACTTGGTCCAGTTTAATATTCCTTTCCATATATGGCAGTACAACCCCTTCTGGGCCTTGGCCTCCCTCATAAGATGCCTCCATTCATCCCTATTTTCAGCCCTTCTCCTGCATCCTCTTATCCCCAGCAGTTGTAATGCATCCCTCTGGACCACATCCGCCCATTTGGCTCTTGGTCATGTTCGAACATTCCACGTGCCAAAAATCAATTCCTTTTCCTTGCAGCCAGGTTGTTGTCTATTTGTTAAACCCATCCGAGGCATCTGAGGTTTCCTGAACGCAAATTCTTTTCCGTGGTGGGGTCATCACCCCCACGCCCAACCCCCAACTTGGAGGAGGACCAGGGTGTCCCTTTTTGTCTGGGTCATTACTTTTGACCTGTCCGGCTTGGGTGACCCTGCCAGTAGCTATGCTACTGCCAGCCTAGCTCTCAGAATCATTTGGCCACACAAGCCCCACCACTATGTCAAAGTAGGGACATGTTCAGGGGGGCCAGTTTAATATTACAGGCTTGTTGAGTGAGTATGATGCTGTGTTTGTCAGTAGGTAGATACCATCATTTCAGGCAAATCCATTGTGTTGAAAGTGAGGTACATCTCTACACAAAATTACATGGCATCATATTTCAGAAAACCATAACCTAAAACTTCACCTCTGTGAAAACTTGGAATTTCACACAAGTTTACGGGTTGTTTTTGGAAACGCTCTGTACGTATGGCCATTCATACGTATGAATAACGCTGACATAGAATTCCCTGTAAGGTCTATAGTTTGTTTGGATGTTATGTGAGTACCTCATTTATTTCAGTGGTACAGAATTGCTCTGAAGGCTTGATACGCCACAGTGCATATGCCATTTTGCTCACCAGGTTGTTGTGTGCTCAGGTAGCAAGCGGCTTGAACCCATTCCCTGCCCTGCTCCGTCGGATCACTATTATGATACTGTACATATTGTACCATAGGCTCAGTATGTGTGTCTACTGCATGGTGAGGGTTTTGTATAACCGTTTCAAGAACCATTACAGCTGGATAGTAATGTATTCTATTTATTGTGTGTTGCTGGAATTGTTCTTGAGACATACTATTTTTTAATATTTTAGACGTAAAGATGATATTGCTAAGCTGCTGCTGTCATCACAGGGCAGTTTGCAGATGGGAAACTAATGGGCCAAGACCAATTATTATTGTGTTGTGTGTTCATAAAACAAATAGTGGACTTTGCATTATTTTATTGGCTTTCTAAGCAGAGATCAGCAGCTGGACAGTGGGGGTATCAGAAAATAATTATGGCAGCCACTATTGGCTGCTATTGACATTCCTTCAGGTATGGCAGCACATATAGCATGCATAGTGATATTTTCTGATGAACCCGTTACTGAATGGAACATCATAAATAAATATGGAATTGATCTAGGAATCAAACTATGTCATTTCAATTCACTGCTTCCATTAACTGTGTTGTCCGCCGCAGCTAGATAATCAGCGGAGGAAATAGGAACTTTGCTATGCATTCAAGTAATAATTATTATTAAGCACTTTCACATGATTTAAAGTGTACAGTTATGTAGATGATTATATTATACATGACTTTTGTTTGGTAAATGGCGTAGCAAGACATGAACAAGTCTGAACTGCAGTGTGGGGTTGCTTGTATGTTTTTATACCAGTACTGAACATTACATTACATTTGTGCATAATTGAAAAAACAGTTATTGTGTATTGCAAGTCTTAAAATCGTAAAACTGTTGAACTCCATACTGAAATAATCAAAAATTTAGTTGTAAAAATGAAAGATACAAACCGTCCAGGGCTGGTAACATTTACCCCGCATTTAATGTGGAAGGAAGACATGGCACTAAAAACAAAACCTTCTCAACCCTTCCCCAGTTCTGAGCCTTGTTCCTTGTCTTTGCTTTGTTTAAGTGACATATTAGTCCTCCAAAATAATAAACAATAAAAAAATGCCAACATTTTAACACCAGAAGATTCGAGTGTGATTACAACATTTGGTTGTGGTTCCAGAAAATGAATTGTAACATGTACATGCTAGCTAATACCTCAGACTTGTGTCTTGTTCAGTACATCAATATTAATGTGCACAGCAGGTCCGTAATATTTGTATGCCAGTAGGAAGAAAGCACTGCAGTGATGGTATAAATGATGAGTTAAACCTTATTGGTGAATTCTATACTCTCTGCCTTGCATATCATGTTTATTTTTATTGTGAGCTTATTATATGAATTCATACTATTTTAATACATTATTTACTGCACCAGGTACGTTTATGCACTGCATGCAGACAGTTGCTGACTTATGTAACGGTTCCGTTCTTGAAACCTTGTACATAACCTGAAATTTGCATGAAGCTGGGATTGACCCTCCCACTCCCACTTATTTATCATGTCTTATCATTTAAGTGTACATTTTTATAATGTCAATATATGTGTTTAAAATGATATTCCTATCAGTCCTTTTTTTTTTCCACATGAAACTCATGTGAACTACATATACTAATTACAGTATTAATAATTAATATTAATATTATATTACATAAACCACATATTATGTAAAATGGACACTGCCTGTATTTTGTATCCTTTGTGCTGTGTTGTGCATTATGGGATTTTATAAATATTGGTAGGGTAGAGGAGAAAGAAAATTGTATATGCAAGGGCTTAGTGAAAGAATGGGTAATAAAGTAAAGAAAACAGCTTTAAGATGCTGGCTGAGGAGGAGCTGCATAAAAGGAATAAAGGTGCAATAGCCTTGAGCCCTGCACACACAAACAGGACAACTGAAATGCCAAAGGTCAGTGGAAGGAGAAGTAAATTGAACATTTTTTACAGTTATTAATGCAGTACACACTTTGTGTAAATTTGCTGTGTGACAGGACGATAATAGGTTTTGAGATAATTGAGACAATTTATTAATAGAGATGCAGTATGCAGAGTGGGGGGATTAGAATGCCACAGTGGGAGAGGACAGGGGAGCGTCTGCTTTTGTGAAGGGATATAGTGGTGAAGGAGGAAGTCCACTAGATCTGTATATTAGTAGTGTATGTATGTCAGAAGGGAACCGCGGTAGCACAGTGGTTAAGGCGCTGTGCTACAAATCAGAAGATCGCTGGTTCGATCCCAGCTGGTGTCAGTGGATTTTTCATTGACGTAAAATCCTTCCGATCGCACTATGGCCCTGGGGTCGACTAAGCCTCTAACAAAAATGAGTACCAGGATTATTTCCTGGGGGTAAAGGCGGCCGGTGCATAAGGCTGACAGCCTACCATCATCCTGTGCCGTTGTCACGAAATCTGGGAACCTTAACTTCCTAGAACCCTCTGGGCCCTTCCGGGCTTGTAATGGGACTGCTTTACCTTTATGTATGTCGGATGAAGAAAATATGCAGGTGGGATGCAGTGTTGGTGTCACTTGCAGAGCAAAGCGACTAAATATTTCTGTAGACATTTAAATAAATCTAAAAAGTTACACCAATTTTATGTTTGGAAGGAAGATGTTAACTGTGAGTAGCAAGGTTCGGAATAAATGCAAAACCAAAGTTTATTGAAACAGATAGGGCAGAGTTCATACAAAACACTTTACTTGCTCGTGAAGTCTAGGCATTTAAACAATGGGGAAGGTTTACTGAAACTGCTGCATTCAGAACAGGAGACATCTTGGTGGAACAACAGAATGAAAACTGCAATTTGAAAGAAATGAAGCATGATGAGAATGTAACTTTTCGCTGCTCACACCATGAAGACGTCTAACAGGAGCAGAGGTATAGCTCTGTTCATGCCTGACCTTAGCACTAGATGGAGGAGAGTGGGTAACTTGATGCCACAGCTGCTTTAACCCCAGGAAAGAACCACATTACCCACTGAACAGGAGGCTGTGTGGGCCCCAAGAACCAGTTTGGACATTTTGGAGAAGAGAAAAATCTCGTCCCTGTAGTAGGATTCAAACCCCAGACAGGCCAGCCCATAGTCTAGTCACCATACTGAAACGCTACTATGGCTCCTCATTGGTGGTTATGAAAACAGAGAAAGGTGGTAAAGATTGGAAAGAGCCACTAAAAACAGTTCTGGAATAAACTTGCTAAAGGCTTGCAGGAATAACATCATACAGGAAGTAACAAGAATGGTATTTGCAGTGATAATAAACATAAACCATTGAAAGATAACAGTACAACAGGCACTATGAGTGGAACTGTAAGGCATAGTGTTAAGAACTACAAAATGCAGTTGCTACATTGGTGATGAGACAAGTAATTGCAGGTACAGATGCGGAAGTTATTTGCTTTTTTATAGGAATTCCCATTGCACAAATAATAACATGAAGGCCACAGGAGATGTTGAAGTGATGGTAGACGTGACAGATACAGTACAATGGTTGTGACCACATTGGATATGTGGAATATTGAGCAACATTTGGCAGTCAGCAAACTGGAGGACAGGAGTCACAGTACAGCCCATGTGCAACAAGACAAGAAACTGCTGTAATTATGCAGAGAGACCACTTCTCAGCCAGTGTAACAACATTTTTGAAAGCATTTCAAAAGTGTACATAACTTGGAAGCAACCCCCATTTAGGAAAGACATGCATTTCATTGGAAAATATCCACAAGAGGTTTGACATTTACAGTGAGACAATGAACTGAAGACATCTGGAAAATGAGGAGAAATCATAGTCACGAGATCATGTCATAAAGGAGTACAGCCTGAACATTAATGTGCAGAAGGCAGTGATGATGGTTATTTCAAGGAGCCAGGATGAAAATATAATAAATGTTAAGAGCACAAAAGTTAAAACATGTGGCTAAGATTATGTACTTGGAAAGTGAAGTGTATCCAGAAGGGATAACTTACGGGAAGAACAGTGCAAGAATATAAGACAGTTGTCAGTACGGTCACTTATAAATGTAATAATATGGTGTGTCCTAAAATAGTGCAGATCAGCAGTTCACAGAGTATATTTTAAATTGATGCCATCATTAACACTGACCCTTTTAGAAAGACTCCTACCAGTGGGTGTGTCATTTTAGAATTCTAGAAGTCGAAGAAGAAAAGAATTTGAAATTTTTGTTTTTAATAGAGGTAACATAGAAATTATAATAGGAGTTCACTTTGTAAAAGAGGTGGATAAATCAGGGATACTGAGAATAGAATCCACCATCTGTCAGATGCAGAAGGTTGTGCAGCCAGGTAAAGGAAAATGTTAAAAGAGGGGAAGAGCTGACAAGAAACTGGAATGGCAAGACTGCGGGAAGATGCAGTTGGAAGACTTTTCATCCATCAGTCTGCATGTAACAAAAGTAGGGCCAATCTCTTTCACTATCCCTTCCACCGTGAATGGGAGAAACGTGTCGCTGACAGAACCGGAGGACAGGAAGAATGTTGATGTCCTCCTTGGGTGATGAGAGATATTTTTTAATTTTGTATTAAAAATAATATAAGGCATGAATTTTTCTCGAAACCTCATGTGGCTGACAGACTTTGTAGTTATTTTTAAAGAAGGACACCCAGTCTGTCAATGTCAGAACAGATCTGGACATCTGTTGAGTATTTTGATGTTCTTCATAAAGAACTTTCTCATTTAAAATTGCTTTGTTAATTTTTTAAACCAGTAAAGACCTGTTACACTGAAGCAATCAGTAACTTTGGTAAAGAATCCAAAGTGTGTGTACATAATGTGTAATTCCTGCTGAAAGCATACCTCAGGATGAAGAACCACAATGCAACTTTATCCACTGAGGATCAGCATAGAGAGAAGAACTGACAGTTTCATGTGACCTCCTCTCATAGGACAGAAGCAGACAAGTAAGAAAGGAGCATGGAAGAACAGGCTAAGACACAAAATGTGTATATATACCAAGGACTGGCTCTTCTTCACAACATGAATACTGATGGAGACAGAGCAGGTCTCTGATACAGACTTCAACCCAGCTGTCGTGGAGTTAGTAGTGTGAAAACTGGTTGGGAATATTACAAGAGAAAAGTACAAATGAAGACATAAGGAAGTAGGTATAGAAATGGTAAATACGATATTGGTGAAACTGGAAGGAACATGAAGAAATGATCCTTGGCCATTTACTGTAGCGTCGTTGACTGCTACAAGGCCTGTGCGATGGTGTTTGAAATTATGAGCCCTCAGGTACTCAAGCTTCCAGTGCCCGAGATATTTGGATTATTTGTTTTTCTTCATGACGTACTATAAGCAGAATAGCAAAGTCACATTTTTAAGATGAGCACTTTTATTGTTAAATCAGGTCATTTGTTGTACAAAATACAAAATGAGGGCAAAAGAGATAAAGGAGTTTTGATGGATGAACGAATTTAAACAGCTTATGTAAATTCAGTAGTTGCCAAAATTTGCATAAGTGCCCCTCAGCTTAGCAAAATACTGCCAGATTGCTGCAGCTAGTGTTTCAAGGTGTATGTGTGTTAGAGAGAGAGAGAGAGAGAGAGAGATGCCTGTGCTCTTGTGTCATCAGTCATCCAAACTGTGGTGTATATGTTAATTTTTGCCAGTGTAGAAGTTAGGCTAATTGCTTGTGATGTTTTACAAGTTTAGATTCTGTGAACAGAATGGTGGAACAGTACCCTGAGCAAAGAAAATCTGAAACATTTTTTAATAAGGCTGCACCTCATAATTAGAGCGTGTTTGCAGAACAGTTGTGAAAAGCAGCTGTTAATGTTGTTATTTCTGTCTGTCTGTCTCCTTCTGCATACACAGAGATACTCCCACAGGGCAAATTTTTGAGGAAATTTGTATTTGGAGGTTTTTAACAAAATTTGTTGACATGTTTTGATTTTGGTTGAAATCAGATATAAGTAACAGACATTTCACATGAAGACCTCTGTATGATCATAGCTTGTCATGATTGGCCTGTATAAGACGATGTTCTCTGTGCTGTATGGGTTGAGGCTGAAGTAGTAGTTGAGCGTCGAGCATGGTTGGTTGTAGTTGTTGACCATTGATATTTAAGGAGCATTGATTGTAAATCACTCCCCTCCCCTCCTGCTTCTGATATCTTGATCAACTGTAAATCGATTGGCAAGATACAGAGTGCAATCTTACTGTGGTTAATTAAAGTAGTTGGTGTTTTCTGGGCAGTAGTCATGAATTGTAACATCTAGGGAGAATAACGGAGTGAGCATGCCAGACATGTTGTGTGCTGTGGACATTTCCTACCTTATTTTGCACTTCTCTTGAGGCAGCTATAATTTAGGGTTACTGACACCATAGAATTGAAGGGCTTTTCTCTGAATTCAGTCCACTTGCATTGCTATACACCCCCCTCCCCCAGCACACACTATCCCTTTTGGTATAACAGCAACCATATACTGATGCACATCCCACAACAGCACCCAAAATTATGGTTTTTTTTGGTGAAGTATTTATCTTCAAAGGTTTGAATGTATTCTGAAACTTAGAATGTGTGGACCAAAAAAATAGTTCTTGTCATTATAAGACAAAAACACAAAGTCGGTAATAATTTAGCTATACAAGAGCAATGATATCAGAAACCTGGCATAGCCCACTAAATTATAGCACTCTTAGAAATTGCATTTAGGTGTTAACTTTTATAGATATGCTTTAAATATTTATGCTGTTCCCTGATTTAATTTTTGGGGGGATTGAAATGCACTTGCATGCTCTGAAGTACTTTGCCCACAACCCGAAAAATTTCACATTAATTTATTTACCTCGTTCCACGTTTATTATTTACAGATTACTCTCTTAATAATGACAGTTTAATTTGAAGATCACTGATGTAATGCTACTGTTGATACAGGTGCAACACCATGAAACTGCAGGCTTTCTTTCTACTTTTGCACTGTTTCCTTCCCTGTGGTAAGGTTAGGTTCTAGGTAGTACTGGTTGTGTATGGAGGCCTTTCATTCTAGATGAATGTTTATAACTCCACAGATATGTCACGCTTTTAGCGTAAAGGCCAAGTAACAAGACATTAAAATATTCATGTTTTTTGCACATGATCATTTGTGTTATGAAAAACTTCCCCTGCCCCCCTGTTTTGTAGGTGACCCAATGGAAATAATAAAATCAACTGGAAACAGAAAAATGTTTTATTTTTACACCATCCCATTGTATATATGCTTTTATTGATGTGTTCTGTGTCCAACATACAACTTTTTTATGGATTTATGGAATGTTTAAATACACAGGGCGATCCATAAGTTTTAGAACTGATTTTTTTTAAATAACAGAATTAGAGCGATCTACCGGCCAACCCACTAACTAGGTACTATCAACCAACATCCGTTCACACACCGAGTTTCGTTTGTTTATCTGCCACAGTGTACGAGTTGTAACTTGTAAAGTTAGTTTTCTTTATATGTCTTGGGTACCGGAAATGAACAGACTTGCCATAAAATTTTGTTTCAAAGCAGGTCTGTCTGCGATAGAACTACTAGTATTGGTGCAAAAGTGTTATGGGAATGAGGCTGTGAACCGATCAAACGTTGTTAGGTGGTATTCTCGATTTCGAGACGGAAGGGAGGTGGTAGAAGATGACGAGAGAGGTGGCCGTCCGAAATCGACTCGAACCGAGGTAAACATTGCTGTTGTTGCTGATTTGGTCAAAAATGACGGTCGAATCGCATCAACAATGATAGCAGAATCTTTGAACATCCCCAAGACTGTAGTTCTTCGGATTCTGAAAGAGGAATTGAGAAAGAGAAAGTTGTGTGCACGTTTTGTACCACACTCCTTGACACCTGAGCAAAGGGAAGATCGAGTCACATCTTGCCAAGACATTATCGCGATGACCGATGCAGATAATTTTTTAACACAATAATTACGGAAGATGAGAACCGGCGTTTTGCCTGTGCCCGAAACAAAGCGACAGAGTGAGACATCCCCTCGGCCGAAGAAACTGAAATTCCAAAGGTTCCGCATTAAGACCATGTTGATAATTTTTTTCGGCTCTCAAGGCGTAGTACACAGAGAATTCTTACCAGAGGGAAAAACATCGAATGCAGAATTTTATAAAGGAATGATGGATCGCCTCCTGAAACGCATTCAGCGGGTTCGTCCAGCTGCGCTCTGCTCTCGAGCACTATAATGTGCCCGCCCACAAAGCTGCGTTTGCCAATTTTTGACCCCCAAAAATGTTACAACCCTTTATCACCCCCCGTACTCTCCAAATTTATCCCCACCACACTATTTTCTGTTCTCCAAGTTGAAAATGAAGTTAAAAGGACTCCACTTTGCGGATGTTGCTGAGATCCAAGAAGCCGTAACTGATGAATAAAAGAAGGTCCAAAAAGAGGAATTTTCGGCGGCTTTTCAGAAACTGTACTACCGCACAAAAGCCTGTATATATGACAATGGAGCTTATTTTAAATGAAAAAAAGGTGTTTTCGATTTTTTTTAAATTGGTCCTAAAACTTTTGGGCCGCACTGTGTACAATACAATACTATACAATCAGGTGCATGAACAAATTCTACTGAAGGAGAGAAATGGAGTCTTACTACGTTAAGAACACAGTGTTCTTGTTATCAACACCATGGACCAGACATTGATGTCCTTTCGACTGTTCTAACCTTTTGTTTGATGTTCGTATGACCATGCATCCTTAATATGAAATAACATATATGCATAATATACATAACACCCGCCCACATATCACCTGTAACCATTCTGAACTTACATTAAACCATACGTTACCAATAACCTCCAACTACGGCACACAAATTTCTAACATGAGAACGCCTCCACACCACGCGTCCTCCCTCGATAATACCTTAACCTGTGAATATTAGAACACATGCCATAAGACACCACACAAAACACTCCCTACAGCGTATCTAACACAAGATACCAACCATCACTTAACACTACAAACAATCGATCACAATACAAACACCTTATTTTGACTTATCTTTTACAGTGCTGAAAACTATATGCAGTAGTGTACAGCCTTGCACTCCTGAAGATGGGCACAATGGTGCCCGAAACATGTTGAGTCATTGGTTTATCAATAAATCATAATTGTTGCATCAAGTTGGTCTAACAAATCATTTCATATTCTAACCTTAATCATTCCGTGCATTTTGAATAAATTTTCCATTTATAAACCCAACATATGCACACGTAACATACACAGCAGTAAAGTGCCGTCTGGAACAAGCCACCTCATACACAGAGCACAGTGACAATAAAAGATTTGTAACGGATGTGTAATGTATGCGATGGCGAAAATTACGTCAATGTATCAGCGTACAGAATTTTAACCACGTTTTGTGAAAAATTACAATTTCGAATTCAGCTGCAGAAATCAGTGCAGTGTAATGTGTATTTCTATTGTAATGTGTTACACGCTGGTGAATTTTTAATATTTGTTTCTGGAAGCACTGAAGATGGCGGAGTTCTGCTGAAACACGTAGCAGTAAACAGAAAATTATATTTTTGTGTATGTCAGGTGTGCGCGTGTTGTCATAAATGATAAATCTGTCCAGTGACGGAGCAATACCTCGCCTTTTACAGAACCTAGGAGCTTGTTGGCATGTGTCAGAAGAGGCTGCCACTTTACCCTTTTCTTTGCCAAATTAGAAGAATGCAACCATATTCTAGAGTTTCAAAATAACCTATCAGTCCCGTGTTAAAGGGTCAAGTACCCCTGCTTGACGCTTGACCGGTTACATCCTGGGTATAATAAGGACATTGTAAATGGACCATTTGCAGACACACAGACACTAAGTGTACCTCCACATCACGCAAAGCTTTAATCGGTGTCACGTTCTGCGAAGTCCAGGTCCTGGAATGGATAAAGTTTATGTTGTCTCCAGCAGCATTTCACAGTTACCAGGAACGGAAGGCCAAAGTAGGTCATCTTCAGACCTCACACAACGCGGTGGCGAGAAACTTCTTGAAGTACTGGAAGGAACTGTGAGGCGGCCAGGATAATGTACTTGGCATAGCGATTCGCTACGAGTTGGAGGCTCCGGAGTTCGAAGCCTGGCGGCGACGATGTTTTCCATAGCCCTTCAGGCCGGCCCAGAATTCCGTTCACCTTCCTATAAAATTGGTACCTGACCTCTTTCCGTAGGCAAAAGTTTTCGTTCACCACCCACCCCTATCTAGCCGCGAGGTTCAAGAAAGAGTACAGCCATAATTCTATCCCTCCGTCTGGATCTTCGTGTCACAAAGAGAAGTTTACCCTTTAGAAGAAACTGCGAAGGCACTTTGAGAGACACTCGGAGTGGCTGTCGACTACTTTCTGGACAACCGCAAAACACCCGTCTTCCAACAAACCTTGATATGTCAGGGGCAAGCACAGTAACAAGACAAAAGTCTTCATATGAAATGGACTGCGGCTGTGCTGCCTCACTATTGGCAGCTTAACCTTTTGGCGCCGGAATGATTTTTTTTTATTTTAGCACACCCTGTATATAAAATGTGAATAAAACAGGAACCAAATACATTAGAATTATGAAACAAACTGCATTTTGAAGAGAATAAAACGGAGAGTATATACCATGTCTAAAATATTCAGTATATATATATATATATATATATATATACGGGGTGTAACAGGAGGAACGGACCAGACTTCGGGAGGGTGTTCCTTATGTTATACTATACCGATATAACCCAA